>Ga0209138_1000207_pt1 | contig 60292 bp, 44 predicted proteins | sample SaaInl3SG_22_DNA_FD_184645 | JGI IMG/M metagenome (GOLD analysis project Ga0209138, IMG submission 184645) | Marine microbial communities from expanding oxygen minimum zones in the Saanich Inlet - ESP_153SG_22_DNA (SPAdes) (version 2) | ecosystem: Environmental > Aquatic > Marine > Intertidal...
TGGACTATGCCAATTAGAAATTGGGGAATCATTCTAAACCAATTTTTAGCTATATTTGAAAACAGGATTAAACTATGAAAAATTTAACCCTGTAATTTTTAACTTACACACTTCTTGGGAAAGTGTCTTCGAACCCTCGATACAGTTACCCATATACTACCTTTCCAGGGTAGCTCTTTCGACCACTCAGACACCTCTCTTTATGTTGCAGTTTTTTTAGAAACTTAAAATTGTTACAAATACAAATCAATTAAACCCTCAGGAGTTTCTACGTGTATTTGTTTATTGTTTCTATCTACCTCTTTTATAAAATCGTCTATCATAGGAATAAAAATTTCTTTTCCTTTTCTATCAATTTCAAAAAGTGGTTGTGCTGCTTTATCGTTTATATGTACAATTTCTCCAACTTCACCAAAACTAGCATCAATTATTTTAAAACCAATAACTTCATGAAAGTAAAACTTATCTCCTTCTAACTTCGGTAATAAATCGAGTGGTAAATAAATACCACATTTTAAAATTGAATCCGCTTCTTCTTCTGAATAAACATCTTCAAACTGTACACGTAACTGATTTCCTTTATGTAAAGAACTTTTTTCAATAAAAAATGGAACCAGATTACTGCCAAATTCGACATAAACTGATTCCATATTTTTATACAACTCAGGTTCATCTGTATCTAATTTGATAACAACTTCACCCTTAAAACTATATTTTGTTACGATTTTGCCTAAATAAAAACAATCTTCTTTACGCATGCTCGTAAAAATTACAATTTATTCTGCTGCTTTTTCTTCTGTAGCTTCTTCTTCTGTAGCTTCTTCAGTAGTTTCAGCAGCTGCTTCAACTTCTTCACTTGCCTCTTCAGTAACTTCTTCTACAACAGGTTTTGCTGCTTCTATTCTTGCTTCGTTTACCGCTTTTTCAGCAGCTAAAGCTTTTGCTTTTGCTTCTGATTCTGCTTTAGATAAACCAGCTTCTTTATCAGCAATTTTAGCTGCTTTTTCTTCTAACCAAGCTTTAAATTTCTCTTCAGCTTGCTCTTCAGTTAAAGCACCTTTACGCACACCACCTACTAAATGATTCTTCAACATAGCACCTTTGTAAGATAAAATGTTTTTTGCAGTATCAGTAGGTTGTGCACCATTTTGTAACCATTTTACAGCGCCATCAACATCTAAGTTAATTTCTGCAGGGTTTACATTTGGGTTGTACGTACCTATTTTTTCTAAGTAACGTCCATCTCTTTTTGCACGTGCATCAGCAGCAACAATCCAATAAAATGGCTTGCCTTTTTTTCCGTGTCTTTGTAATCTGATTTTTACAGACATAATTTATTAATTTTTTAAGGTTCTCGACCTTGGTTATTAAAAATCTTACTATCACGTAGTAAGTGCGCGCAAAAATACAAAACCTTTTTGAATCTAAAAGACTAATTTTCAATATTTTTTAATGTATTCAAAAACACAATTTGATCTATTTAGAAAAAAAAATCCCGAGCATTTTCAACCGTAAAAATTTGAAAATTAAAAAAGAAAATGGTGTAATATTATATTATAAAAAAACCTCCATAAAACAAAAGTTTTACGAAGGTTTAAAATTGATAAACAATCACTTATTAAAATTTTATTTCCAGGGCTTAAAGTTTTTATAAGCAGGTCCTGTAAGTTTTCTTCTTTTAGAAGTTACCAATGTAATTTTCTTTACACTTTTATTCTCAGTCTCGTCTAAAACTTTATAGTTTTTATAATCTACACCAACCAATTCGCTTTTTTTAGAGCTTGTTAGTTGTATTTCTTGGACTTCTTTTTCGCTTTTTTTCCAAGGTTTATAATTTTTATAAGCAGGTCCTTTTAAATTAGTTCTTTTAGATGTAACTAATTTTATAACCTTTACTTCATTGGTGTCTTTTAATAATGTTTTTTGAGAATTATTTTGAGAAAATATAACTGTAGATGAGAGTAAAGCTGCAAAAGTTAATATTAAATATTTCATACTAATACATTTTAAATTAAACTAAATACTATCATTTAGCTACTATAAATTTACAATGCAATTAGCTGTTTTGTTTGTATAAGAAAATTGGTATTTTGTATCCGTATTTATACGGATATAGATTTTAAATTAATTTTATTTCTGAAGCTTTTTTAATAAGTTGAGCCGTATTTTTAACTTCTAATTTTTTTAAAATATTAGCACGATGTGTTTCTATAGTTCTAGTGCTTACAAAAAGTTGTGTTGCTATTTCTTTTGTAGTTAGTCCTTTACTAATTAAAAGTAATACTTCTGTTTCTTTGTTAGAAAGTAAATTTTCGCTAACACTTTGGGTTGCCATAAAATTTACCATTTTTTCTGCAATTAAAGAACTAAAATATTTTTTTCCTTTTGCTACTATTCTAATAGCTTTAATTAGTTCTTCTTCATCTGTATTCTTTAAAAGATAGCTGTAAGCTCCATTTTTAGAACATTTTGCAATATAGTTGCCATCATCATACATAGATATAATAATGGGTTTTACAGAGCTTTTTATTTTTCTTAATTTATTTAGCACTTCTATACCATCTATATTTGGCATATTAATATCTAATAAAACAATATCAAAGTCTTGAGATTTAGTATAAAAATCTAAAAACTTTTCTCCATCAGAAAATGTTGCTATTACATTAAAATCTTTTTGTTTTTTAAGTAATTCTGCTAAACCTATTCTAAATAGTTTATGATCATCTGTAACAACAATTTTAATCATTTTTATTATTCTTTATGGGCATTTCAATTTCAAAAGTTGTTTTTCCTTTACTTGAATTTATAATCAAAATACCATTACATATTTCTACTCGATCTTTAATGTTTGTAAGACCAGAACCAGTTGTAACTTTTTCTGAATCAAACCCAATACCATCGTCAAAGTAAAATAAAGACAAAAAATCAGCAAATTCTGTTAAAGATATTTTTATTTGGCTTGCTTTGGCGTGTTTTATTGTGTTATTTATTAATTCTTGGGTAATTCTAAAAAGATGTATTTCTTGTTCTTTAGTAATGTTTGAGTTTTCGTGTTGTGTTAAATTCTCGAAACTTATAGGAAACGAAATAGAGTCTTGAATACTCTGTACATAATTATTTAAAGTAGCTCCAATGCCAAATTTATCTAAACTTGTGGGCATTAAAACATTTGTCATTTGTCTAATTTCTGCAATGGTAGTATCTATAATGTTTTTGATGGTGTCTTTGTTTTCGCCACTTTCTATTTTGTTTTGTACATTTATTTTTAAGGTTGTTAATAAGGGGCCTAAACCATCATGTAGTTCTCTTGCTAACCTTTTTCTTTCAGATTCTAAATTCTGAATAAGCAAACGTTTATTGCTTTTGTTTATTTCGCTTTCTAAAGTTCTGTATGCTTTTAGTTTATTACGCATTTTAAGTAAGCTTTTTCCTAGCAAATCGTTTTTTCCTTTAGGTTGATATTCGCTATCTAGATTCATGTTACCAATTTCTACAGAAAAATTAACAGCACTAGAAATAACCTCGCTTAAGTTGGCTAAGGCAACATTCATTTCTGTAATTTCTTTTGGGCTATTTTTTAGTTGAATTTTTTCGTTATAATTTCCTTTCGCCATAAACCCAATAAGATTGTGTATCTTTTTTAAAGGATTGGTAATGATTTTGGTAAGAAATAAAGAGATGGTTATGGAAACTAAAAGTGTAATTAAGGTTAAAATTAACAGTTTATCACGCATTTCTTTTAACGGAATTTGTACTTCTTTTACATCTATTTCAGATAAGATTACCCAGTTTAAATTCCCAATATTTAAAGAATTATATACACTGTAAACTTCTATACCTCTGTAATCTGGAAAAAAACCTTCACCTCTAATATTTTTAAGTCCATTAATAACGCCTTCAGTTTTTACGATGATTTCATAAGGTTTTGTCTTAGGAAAAAATCGAGATTGTGATCGTAACCGATAATCATTTCCTACTAAATAAGACTCACCACTAGCGCCCATTCCTGTTCTTTCTAGCAAAATTTGTTGAATTTTTTTATAAGAAACAATATTTAAATATCTAACGCTATCTTTTATTTTAACTAAACCAATGGATGTTTTTTTAGAAGGATGTAAATGTGTTAAATCGTATATACCATTAACTAAAAATTCGTTTTCAGGTAATTTTATTCCACCCTGTTTAGCAATATTAGTAGCATACGTAAATGCATTCCACTCTTTGTTTACTAGGCGTTGTAGTTGTATTTTTTTTAAGGTTTTTATAGATCTTAAATGTAACAATATCCGTTTGTCTAAAACTTTAGAAAATTCTGAGTAAAAACTAAACGAAATGGTAAGTACTACTAAAAGTACCAAGCTATTTATAATTAGTAAAGTCCAGTTTTTAACACTCATTAGAATAATTTTGTATTCGTTTTTTATAAGTTAGTTCTTCTAATTTAACAAATAATATATATTCTCAAAGATATAGAATAGCAATGAAAAATGATTGCAAAAAAAAAGTCTGTTTTCTAAGAAAGAAAACAGACTTTAAAATAAATATATACTTTTTACTAGCTAATATTAGCAGACTTTACAGTCTTAATAATTCTACCAGCAATTTTGTAAGGGTCTCCATTAGAAGCAGGTCTTCTGTCTTCTAACCAACCTTTCCAACCTTTTTCTACAGTAATAATTGGAATACGGATTGAAGCACCTCTATCTGAAACACCATAAGAGAAATCATTAATAGAAGCAGTTTCATGATCACCAGTTAAACGTTGGTCGTTAAATTCACCATAAACAGCAATATGCTCTTTAACTACAGGTCTAAATGCTTCACAAATTTTCTCATAAGTTTCTTTAGAACCACAAGTTCTTAAAGTTGTGTTAGAGAAGTTTGCATGCATACCAGAACCATTCCAGTCCATATCTTTACCTAATGGTTTTGGATGATAGTCTATGTAGTAACCATATTGTTCAGTTAATCTATCTAATAAATATCTAGCAATCCAAATTTCATCTCCCGCTTTTTTAGCTCCTTTTGCAAATAATTGAAATTCCCATTGTCCAGATGCAACTTCTTGATTAATACCTTCAAAGTTTAAACCAGCATCAATACATAAATCAGCATGTTTTTCAACTAAAAGTCTACCATGAGTATTTTTACCACCAACAGAACAATAATACATTCCTTGTGGTGCAGGATAACCACCAATAGGGAATCCTAAAGGTAATTGTGTTTTAGAATCCATAATAAAGTATTCTTGCTCAAAACCGAACCAGAAATCGTTATCTTCATCTTCAATTGTAGCTCTACCATTAGAAACATGTGGTGTTCCATCTGCATTTAAAACCTCTGTCATTACTAAATAACCATTAATTCTTGCAGGGTCTGGGTAGATTGCAACTGGTTTTAATAAACAGTCAGAAGAACCTCCAGATGCTTGTCTAGTAGATGATCCATCAAAAGACCACATATCTAGTTCTTCTACAGTTCCTTGAAAATTTTCATGTTCTTCAACTTTGGTTTTACTTCTCATGTTCTGAGTTGGAAAGTATCCATCTAACCAAATGTATTCTAATTTAATTTTTGCCATAATAAAATAATTGAGTGTATGTTACACTACAAAAATGAAATATTTTAGCTACATATCAAAAAAAATAGGGGGCAAATGTTTATTTTTGCTTAAAAATAATTTTATCCCTAAATTTTAAGGGGTATATTTAATGAAAATAAAATATCTACTGCAAATATTAATAATATGTCAAGAATTAGATTTAATGCTTTAGCCGAAACTTTACATAGAACTCCTATAAAAGTAGTTCAAAGTGATAAAAGATCATCTTTGTTTGGTAATAATGTGTTTAATAAACACGCTATGCAACAGTATCTTACAAGATCAGCTTACGAAAGTGTGATGAATGCCATAGACCATGGAACCAAAATAGACCGAAAAATTGCAGACCAAGTTGCAGTAAGTATGAAAGATTGGGCAATTTCTAAAGGAGCAACCCATTATACACATTGGTTTCAACCCTTAACAGGTGCTACTGCAGAAAAACACGATGCTTTTTTTGAATCTATCAATGGTAGTTTGGCTATGGAAAAATTTGATGGAGAGCAATTGGTACAACAAGAACCAGATGCATCAAGTTTTCCAAATGGAGGAATTAGAAATACCTTTGAGGCAAGAGGTTATACAGCTTGGGATCCAACATCACCTGCATTTATATATGAAACTACTTTATGTATACCTACCATCTTTGTAGCCTATACTGGTGAGGCTTTAGATAATAAAACACCTTTGTTAAGAGCATTGCAAGCTATAGATTTGCATGCAACCGCTGTTTGTAAATATTTTGACAAAAACGCCAACAAAGTTTCTGCAACTTTGGGGTGGGAGCAAGAATTTTTTTTAATTGATGACGCTTTGGCAAACTCAAGACCCGATATTCAGTTAACAGGAAGTACGCTTTTAGGGCACACACCAGCAAAAGGGCAACAATTAGACGATCATTATTTTGGAACAATACCTGCAAGAGCCATGAGTTTTATGCAAGATTTAGAAGAAGAATGTATGTTGTTGGGTATACCTGTAAAAACTAGGCATAATGAAGTAGCACCCAATCAGTTTGAAATTGCACCAATTTTTGAAGAAGCTAATTTGGCAGTAGACCACAACTCTTTATTGATGGATGTAATGCAAAAAGTTTCTAAAAGACATAAATTTAAAGTATTGTTTCACGAAAAACCTTTTGCAGGCATTAATGGTTCTGGTAAACATAATAATTGGTCATTATCTTTAGACAATGGTGTAAACCTGTTAAGGCCTGGTAAAACACCGATGAAAAACCTACAGTTTTTAACTTTTTTTGTAAATACTATTAAAGCTGTTTATGAGTATGAAGAGCTGTTAAGAGCTTCTGTAGCTTCTGCAAGTAACGATTTTAGATTAGGAGCCAATGAAGCACCTCCCGCAATTATTTCAGTATTTATTGGGAGTCAATTATCGGCAGTTTTAGACGAGTTAGAAAACGTAACTAAAGGCAAGTTATCACCCCAAGAAAAAACCGATTTAAAACTAAACATTATTGGTAAAATACCAGAGATTTTATTAGACAATACAGATAGAAATAGAACATCGCCTTTTGCTTTTACTGGGAATAAGTTCGAGTTTAGAGCAGTAGGTTCTTTAACCAATTGTGCAGCACCAATGACGGTTTTAAATACCATAGTTGCCAAACAACTAAAAGAGTTTAAAATAGAAGTAGACAAATTAATAGATACTAAAAAACTTAAAAAAGACGAAGCTGTTTTTAATGTACTTAGAGAGTATATAAAATCTTGTAAAAAAATTCGTTTTGATGGTGACGGTTATGGAGAAGCTTGGGAAAAAGAAGCTAAAAAGAGAGGTTTAAGTAATAATAAAACAACCCCAGAAGCTTTAAAAGTTAAGGTTGCAGAAAAAACTATTAAACTTTTCGAAGAGATGAAAGTAATGACTAAAGTAGAAATGCAAGCGCGTTACGAAATTGAATTAGAAGAATATTCGAAAAGATTACAAATAAAAGGACGTGTTTTAGGCGATATTGCAAGAAATCATATTGTACCAACAGCAATTATATATCAAAATACATTATTAGAAAATACTAAAAATTTAAAAGAAATATTTGGTGCTGATTATAAAAATATAGCCAAAGAACAAATAGAGCTAATTATGACCATATCTAACCACATTACAGAAATTAATGCTTTGGTTTTAAAAATGATAGAAGAGCGTAAAAAAGTAAGCAATAAAAAAGCATTAGTGAAAGCAGAAGCTTACTGTAATAAAATAAAACCGTTTTTCGATAAAATTCGTTTTCATTGCGATCAATTAGAAACCATGGTAGATGATAATTTGTGGCCACTTACCAAGTATAGAGAGCTATTGTTTACAAGATAGTGTAAAAACATCCTACAAATCTGTAGGATTTTTTTTGTAAAAGCCTAAATTTGCAATTCACAATACAATAATATGAGTCAAGAAGTTTCTAAAAGATACGCACAAAGGGGTGTTTCTGCATCTAAAGAGGATGTGCATAATGCCATAAAAAATATAGATAAAGGTTTGTTTCCGAAAGCATTCTGTAAAATTGTGCCAGATTATTTAACCAATGACGATGATTATTGTTTGATTATGCATGCAGATGGTGCAGGTACAAAATCCTCTTTAGCCTACATGTATTGGAAAGAAACTGGAGATATTTCTGTTTGGAAAGGTATTGCACAAGATGCTCTAATAATGAATATTGATGATTTACTATGTGTTGGAGCCACAGATAATATCATGTTATCCTCTACAATTGGGCGTAACAAAAGTAAAATTCCTGGCGAAGTATTATCAGCAATTATCAACGGAACAGAAGAATTAATTGACGATCTAAAAAAATTCGGAGTTACCATACATTCTACTGGAGGAGAAACTGCAGATGTTGGAGATTTAGTACGTACAATTATTGTTGATTCTACCGTTACTGCAAGAATGAAACGCTCTGATGTGATTGATAATGCCAACATAAAAGCAGGTGATGTTATTGTTGGTTTAGAATCTTTTGGACAAGCCACTTATGAAACGGAATATAATGGAGGTATGGGTTCTAATGGGTTAACTTCTGCAAGACACGATGTGTTTGATAACGATTTAGCAAAAAAATATCCAGAAAGTTTTGATGCGGCTGTTCCTGCTGATTTGGTATATTCTGGAAATACAAAATTGACAGATGAAGTTGAAAACTCGCCCATTGATGCAGGTAAATTAGTTTTATCACCTACAAGAACATATGCGCCAATTATTAAAGAAATATTATCAAAATTCGATGCAGAATCTGTACACGGAATGATACATTGTTCAGGTGGCGCACAAACCAAAATATTACATTTTGTAGATAATTTACATATTGTAAAAGACAACATGTTTCCAGTACCGCCTTTATTTAAATTGATACAAGAGCAATCTAAAACCGATTGGAAAGAAATGTATCAGGTTTTTAATTGTGGTCATAGAATGGAATTGTATGTGTCTCCTGGAATTGCAGAAGAAATTATTGCAATTTCAAAATCATATGATGTAAATGCGCAAATTGTGGGTAGGGTAGCAACATCAGAAAATAAGAAGCTTACGATTAAAAGTGAGTTTGGTACATTTGAGTACTAGATTTTAGCATAAGATATAACACGAAAACTTAAAATACTGATGTGTTTTGCGTTTTTTTATACGTTTAAGTTAAGTTTATGAAAGATCTATACAAGTTAAAAATATTAGTAGAGGAACTACAACAAATACAACATGATTTTTAAAATATAACGTATCTTTAATTTATCGTTTAAAAAAAAAGGAGAGTTTGATTAGAAAAAAAGACATTTCTCAAGAAGAGAAAGATAAAATTATAGACTACCAGCTACGTTTTCAAGATGTATTAATAAGTATTTCAACAAAATATATTAATTCAGATTTATCTAATATAGATGAGTTAATAGAAAATTCTTTAAAAACAATAGGTGAATTTGTAAAAGCAGATAGAAGTTACATTTTTTCTTACAACTTTACAAACAATACAACCAGTAATACTTATGAGTGGTGCGCAAATGGTATAGGAGCTGAAATTGAAAATTTGCAAAATATACCATTAGATTATATTACTCAATGGTTAGAAGCTCATCGAAAAGGAGAAGCTTTTTATGTAGAAGATGTAAGTCTTTTACCTGATGATGGTGAGCTTGGTTTACGTGCAATTTTAGAACCTCAAGGTATTCAAAGTTTAATTGCCATACCTAAAATTAAAAATGGCGAGTTAATTGGTTTTATTGGTTTTGATTCTGTTAGGCAATTGCATAAATACTCAGAAAATGAAAAAAACATTCTCTTTGTTTTTGCAAATATGTTGGTGAATGTAATACAAAGAAAAGAGCAAGAAGAATTAATAAAACAACAAAAAGAAAAAAAGGAAGAACTGTTAAAATATTTGTCTAACCAAAACGAACAACTAAACGATTATGCACAAATGGTGTCTCATGATTTAAAAGCCCCATTAATTAATATTCATACATTAGTGACTTGGTTTTTAGACGATCATAAACAAATTATAAACCAAAAAGCACTAACCACATTACATGAAGTATTGTTTAATGTAGAAAAAATGGACTTTCTTATTAAAGGTATTTTAGAGTATTCAATAGTTAATAAATTAGAGTCTAATGATAAACAAATAGATTTAAACGAATTGGTAAATGCAGTTATTAAATTAATTTTGGTTCCAGAAAATTTTACAATCAAAGTTCAAGAAAATCTACCTAAATTATTTGGTAATACATGGAGATTTAATCAAATTTTCCAGAATTTAATCCAAAATGCAGTAAAATATAATGACAAAGAACAAGGTATTATTGAAGTTGGTTTTTTTGATGAACAAAGTCATTTTAAATTTTTTGTAAAAGATAATGGTAAAGGAATAGGGGCAAAATATTTTGAAAAAATATTTAAAGTATTCACAAAATTAGAGAATATAGATACATCTTCGGGAATAGGTCTATCAACCGTAAAGAAAATTGTTGACTTTTACAATGGAGAGGTTTGGTTAGAAAGTGAAAAGAAAATTGGTACCACATTTTATTTTACAATTCCTAAAAACTTGTAGTTAATTCACTTTCTTAAAAAGAAAGTCAATTCTAAAATCATCTACTGTCTCAATAGCTTTTAGTTGTTTATTATCTTTAAAGTAGGTGATTTTTTTCGGGAATTCATTTTTTGTATTTTCATATATAAAAGAGGTGTCTGTTTGATTGGTAAATTTAAATAACGTCAGTTTTTCATTTACTCCTTTAACTTCTAAATGTATTGTATCATAAACTTTTATAATACTTAGTATTTCTTGAAAAGATTTTTTTAAACTTTCATTGTGTAGCCATACCTACTAAATTTGTACTCCAAACTTCAAAAGTTAGATTGCCAGGTTTATCATTTAAATGCTTCCGTTATCCGATTAAAATTATTCGTTTTTTCGAGGTTTTGGACTCGTTTTTACAAGAAACAATTAATAAAAAGGTGCTTAACAAAAGTAGTTTCCTTATAAAAAAAAACTAGGTTTTTCCAAATATACCTATAAAATTTGTAAATTCGCAATCCAAGAAATACACAACAAATGTTAGATAAATTAAGAATTGTTAAGCAACGCTATGATGAGGTTTCTGATTTAATTATTCAGCCAGAAATTATTATGGATCAGAAGCGTTATGCGCAATTAATGAAAGAATACAAAGACTTAGGAGACGTTGTAAAAAAAGGTGACGAATACCAAGAATTAACCAATAATATAGAAGAGGCTAAAGAAATTATAGCAGACGGTTCTGATGCAGAAATGACAGAAATGGCAAAAATGCAATTAGAAGAAGCCAATGCTAGAATACCAGAATTAGAAGAAGAAATTAAATTTCTTTTAATACCAAAAGACCCAGAAGATTCTAAAAATGCAGTAGTAGAATTGCGAGCAGGAACAGGTGGAGATGAGGCAAGTATTTTTGCTGGAGATTTATTTAGAATGTATACCAAGTATTGCGAAAGTAAAGGGTGGTCTGTTTCTACAGTCGATTATTCTGAGGGGACTAATGGTGGCTTTAAAGAAATTCAGTTTGAAGTAAATGGACCAGATGTTTACGGAACTTTAAAGTTTGAAGCTGGTGTGCATCGTGTACAAAGAGTACCACAAACAGAAACACAAGGTCGAGTACATACCTCTGCAGCTACTTGTATGGTGTTTCCAGAAGCCGAAGAATTTGATGTAGAGATTAATCCAAAAGATGTAAGAATCGATTTTTTCTGTTCTTCAGGTCCTGGAGGACAATCTGTAAATACAACGTATTCGGCAGTTCGTTTAACGCATATTCCAACTGGTTTGGTAGCACAATGTCAAGATCAAAAATCACAACATAAAAATAAAGAAAAGGCGTTTAAAGTACTGCGTTCTCGTTTGTATGATATGGAGTTGGCAAAGAAAAATGCAGAAGATGCATTAAAACGTGGTTCTATGGTTTCTTCTGGAGATAGAAGTGCTAAAATTAGAACTTATAACTATGCACAAGGTAGAGTTACAGACCATAGAATTGGTTTGTCTTTGTATGATTTGCCTAACATAATGAATGGCGACATTCAAAAATTGATAGACGAATTAATGCTAGCAGAAAACACAGAAAAACTAAAAGAGTTAGGAGATAGTATTTAATATTTACCTAAATTTATTCATATAAAAAGCCTCATAATTTTTAATTATGAGGCTTTTTTATGAGATGTTACTTTATAGAATTATGCTTTTTTTGTACTGAAATCAATTTCGTTATCTTCCGCACCATGTGTTAGAGATTTTAATTTTTTTAAGAATATAAAAACTAGTAAAGCAAATACAATACAAAAAATTGCTATTCCAGTAAAAACTTTAAAATCACCAAAAATAGAAGAAGATTCTCCAAGTAATCCAGCTGCTTTATTCCCTAAACCAGTTGTCGCGAAATATATACCCATCATTATTGATGCGTACTTAGCAGGTGCTAATTTTGTTACAAAGGACAGTGATACAGGAGATAAACATAACTCTCCTACTGTATGAAATAAATAGGCTAAAACAAGCCAATACATTGCAGAGGTTCCTGTGTTATTATATTCTGTAGAAGCAGCTGACATAAATAAGAAACCAACACCTACTGCTCCTAAACCAATAATCATTTTATATAAAGAAGAAGCTTCTGAGCCTTTTAATTTCCTTTTAGCCCAAAATGCTGCAATACCAATACCAAGAGTAATTATGAAAAAAGAGTTTAGTGATTGAAACCAAGTTGCTGGTACTTCCCATCCTAGTAAAATTCTATTTGTTTTTTCTTTTGCATAAATATTCATTAAACCTCCAGCTTGTTCAAAAGCTGCAAAAAATGCAATTATTAATAAGAAAGATATTAATAAAACAATAACTCTATCCTTTTCAATTTTAGTTAAAGGTCTCTTATAAGCCTCTTGGTCTTCCTTATTTTTAGATTTCCCTAGATAATTTCCTACATGAACTAAATACTTTTGCCCAGCTAAAAATTGAATTAGCCCTAAAACCATTAAAATTCCAGCTAACCCAAATCCGTAATGCCAACCATGTACTTCTCCTACATAACCAACTATGAGACCAGATAAAAAGGCACCTATATTTATTCCAATATAAAAAATTGTAAATCCTTTATCTCTTCTAACATCTCCTTTTTTATATAAGCCACCTACCATAGTAGAAATATTAGGTTTTAAACAACCAACTCCAAGAATAATAAAAAATAAGCCAGTATAAAATGCCCAAATTGCTTCTATAGCTAAAACACTATGTCCAATTACTAATAAAATTGCACCAAGAATAACTGATTTTTTTTGCCCTAAAAATTTATCGGCTAAAATTCCTCCTGGAATAGAAGCGATATATACCAATGCAGTATACCAACCATAAAGGGCTAAGGCCTCTCCTTGACTCCATCCAACTCCTGGATTTTCGGCAGTAGTTTTTGAAGTTAAGTATAAAACTAAAAGGGCTCGCATTCCATAATAAGAAAATCGTTCCCACATTTCAGTAAAAAACAATACATATAATCCTACAGGATGCCCAAATAATTCTTTTTGATGTGGTAGTTTTGCTACATTACTCATAATCTATTATCCTTTAATTTTTGTTGTTGAATTTGATTTATTAATTAAATGCGTTTCTACAAAGTTGGTCATTTTTGTGTAGAGGTTTAAACGCGTATTTTTTCCTTTGTAAATACCATGAGTTCTGTCTGGTACAATAAACATATCAAATTGTTTGTTGTTTTCTATCAAGGCATTTATCATTCTGTAACTGTTTTGTACGTGTACATTATCATCACCTGTACCATGTACCAATAAATAGTTTCCTTTTAATTTATCTGCATAGTTTATGGGCGAATTTTCATCATAACCTGCAGGGTTTTCTTGCGGTGTTCTTAAAAAACGTTCTGTATATACAGTGTCGTAAAAACGCCAGGATGTAACTGGAGCCACTGCAATAGCAGTTGTAAAAATATCACTTCCTTTTAAAAGTGAATTTGTACTCATATGACCACCAAAACTCCAGCCCCAAATACCAATATTATTTTCGTCTATGTAAGAACGTTCTGCTAATTTTTTAGCAGCTGCAATTTGATCTTCAGTCTCGTATTTCACTAAATTTAAATAGGTAGATTTTTTAAAATCACTTCCTTTAAAACCTGTTCCACGTCCATCAACACAAGCTACAATCATTCCTTTTTGGGCTAACATATTGTGCCAATAATCGTTACTTGCATTCCATCTGTTGGCAACTTGCTGAGAACCTGGTCCAGAATATTGAAACATTAAAAGCGGATATGTTTTATTTTCATCAAAATCTGCCGGTTTTATCATCCACATATTCAATTCGTTTCCGTTTATAGAAATGGTAGAAAACTCTTTTGGACTCATTTTATAGTCTGCTAAATTTTCTTTTAATTCTACATTGTCTTTAATTACTTTTAGCATTTCACCTTCTGCAGTGTGCAAAGTGTAAATTGGTGGTATTTCTGTTGATGAAAAGGTATTGATGAAGTAGTTTAAATTCGCACTAAAAGAAGCTGTATTTGTACCTGTTTTATTGCTAAGTAATTTTTTATTTTTGCCATTTAAACCAATAGAATATACACCTCTGTTAGTAGAGCCATTTTCTACAGATTGGTAATAAATATTTTTTTTCTTATCATTATAACCATAATAATTGGTCACCTCCCAGTTTCCATCGGTTATTTGGTTTATTAGTTTTCCAGAAAAATTATAGTGATAAATATGGTTGTAACCGTCTTTTTCGCTTGTCCAAATAAAACTATTATCTTCTAAAAAAGTTAAATTATCTGTAATGTCTATGTAGGCTTTGTCAGTTTCATTTAATAATAAAACACTACTACTTTTTAAAGCATTTACTTTGTGTAGTTTTAAATTATTTTGATGACGATTTAAAGTAGTTGCCACTAAAATATTGTCATCATTAGACCATTTAATTCTTGGTATGTATTCGTAATCGCTTAAAGGGATTTTTCTAGTTCTTTTTGTTGAAAGTTGGTATGTGTGAAGGGTAACATCCGCATTTTTTGCTCCTGCTTTAGGATATTTAAAAACTTGTTTGTCTGGGTAATTGCCAGTCCCAACCATATCCATAGAAAAGGTAGGAACTTTAGATTCATTAAAACGTAAAAAGGCAAGGTATTTACTTTCTTTACTCCATTCAAAAGCCTTTACAAAACCAAACTCTTCTTCGTAAACCCAATCTGTAGTACCGTTAATTATGCTGTTCTTTTTACCATCATTAGTAACCTGAGTAATTTTGTTGTTATTTGCTAAATCTAAAATATACAAATTATTGTTTTTAGCATACGCAATTTTTTTGCTGTCTGGAGAAAAAGAAGGTTGTTGTATGTTTTTACCAATTAATAAAAACTTTTTGGTGTTAATGTTATAATAGTAGAAAGTTCCAGTAAAAGAGCGTCTGTAAATTTTATTAAATTCAGTGCCTAAAATAACAGAAGATTCTTCGTTGTTAAAATCATAAGAAGAAAAACTATCTAAATCCTCTAAATCTGCACTATTAACAACAGTAGCTACTTTTTTTAGTGTTTTATAACTGTATTTATCTACAGTAGTGGTTTTGGTTTCTTTGTCGTAATTCAATAAAGAATAATAATCGCCGTTCATGGCATTTAAAGCATTCATTCTCTCTGGAGAGAAAGTTCCATTCCAAATTTCTTCTAATGTTATTTCTTTAGTTCCAGTACTATAGTTCGCTGTTGTAGAAGCCTCTTTTTTGCAACCTATTAATGATATTATTGCTAATAAAATGAGTGTTTTTTTCATTACAGAAATCGATTTAATAATAATTTGTCAAGTTTACGGAAAAATCATCAAAAAACTATCAAAAAATCTTTTAAAAAATGATAAATTTTGAATAAAGGAGAATCTTTTGAATGATTAATTTATATTTGTTCTCTATAGTTATAAAAGAATAAATGAGCAAAAAAATATCTGGTTTTTCGAAGTTTAGTAAAGAGGAAAAATTAAATTGGTTGGCAGCAAATTATTTTCAAAATAATGTAAAAGCGGTAGAAATTATAAAACAATATTGGAATGATGATGAAAAACTACAACAATTGCATGACGATTTTATAGAGAACACGATTTCTAACTTTTATATGCCAATGGGAGTTGCCCCAAACTTTGTAATTAACAACAAAGAATATGCAATACCTATGGTAATTGAAGAAAGTTCTGTAGTGGCAGCAGCATCTTTAGTAGCCAAATTTTGGAGCACAAGAGGAGGCTTTAAAACCACAGTTTTAGGAACTACTAAAATTGGGCAAGTACATTTTATGTTTGCGGGTAATAAAGATGATTTAATTGCTTATTTCAACAAAAATAAAACAGAATTATATACTGCAACTGCTTCCATTACTAAAAACATGGAAAAACGTGGGGGTGGTATTTTAGACATTCAATTAGTTGATAAAACAGATAAATTAGACAATTATTATCAATTGCACATCACCTTTGAAACCAAAGATTCTATGGGGGCAAATTTTATCAATTCTTGTTTAGAGGCAATAGCTAATAGCTTTAGAAATGATGAAATTGAAATTGTTATGAGTATTCTATCTAATTACGTTCCAGAATGTTTAGTTAGAGCAGAAGTAAGTTGTAAAATTGAAGATTTGGGTGGCAAAAATCCACAGAAATTTGCAGAAAAATTTTGCCAAGCTGTAAAAATTGCAGCAATAGAACCTTATAGAGCTGTTACTCATAATAAAGGAATTATGAACGGAGTAGACGCTGTGGTTTTAGCAACTGGTAATGATTTTAGAGCAGTAGAAGCAGGTGTGCATGCTTATGCTTCTAGAAATGGAACTTACACAAGTTTATCTCATTGCGAAATTAAAAACGGAATGTTTAAATTTTGGATAGAAATTCCATTGGCTTTAGGGACTGTAGGTGGTTTAACAGCTTTACATCCTTTAGCAAAATTGTCTTTAGAAATGTTGCAAAAACCATCTGCAAAAGATTTAATGCAAATTATGGCTGCTGCTGGTTTAGCTCAAAATTTTGCAGCTTTAAGAGCCTTAACAACAAAGGGGATTCAGCATGGGCACATGAAAATGCACTTGCAGAATATCTTAAACCAATTAGGTGCAACCGACTTAGAGAAAGAAACCATTGAAACTTTTTTTGAAGGAAAAACAGTCTCACATTCAGGAGTAGTTTCTAAGTTTGAAGAAATTAGAAAAGCAAAAACAACATGGGTGAATTTTACAGATAAAGTTGCCTTAAAAGAATTATTATCTTCTTTAAAAGCAGATGCAAAACCCGTTTTTGGAAAAATGACCAGTCAACAAATGATAGAACATTTAAGCTTTTTGATAAAAATTTCTAACGGAAAAATAAAAGCAGATTATTTTGTAGAAGATGAGAAATCTTTAAGAAGAAAAGCTTTTTTAGATACCGATAACGAATTGCAAATTGGTTTTAAAGCACCATTATTGTCAGAAGAACCTTATCCTGTAAAATTTGACACGATGGAAAAATCTATAGACGATTTACTTTTCCAAATAGATACCTTTCAGACTCATTTTAAAACTGCAAAAATAGAAAATCATCCGTTTTTTGGTAAGTTAGATTACGAGTATTGGAAAAAATTTCATGTAAAACATTTTACTCATCATTTTAAACAATTTAAACTAGTTTAATGAATTTTTATTCAAACGGAAAACTATTATTATCAGGAGAATACCTTGTTTTAGATGGTGCAGTTTCTTTAGCTGTACCTACAAAATTCGGACAAGATTTAGTGGTAGAAAATATTCAACAACCACAATTAATTTGGGGTAGTTTTACACATACTGGAGATTGTTGGTTTGAAGCTGTTTTTGAGTTACCTAAATTGCGTTTGGTAAGTTGTACTTTTAACTCTGATAAAGAAGGAAGTGCAGAATTTATTGCAGAAACCTTATTAGAAATTTTAAGCGAAGCAAAAAGGATGAATCCAGATTTTTTGAGTACAGAAAACGGATTTGTAGTTAAAACAAGATTAACTTTCCCTAGAAATTGGGGATTAGGAAGTTCATCAACGTTAATAAATTCTGTTGCAAGTTGGGCAAAAGTAGACGCTTTTCAACTTTTATGGAACTCTTTTAAAGGTAGTGGATACGATATTGCATGTGCACAAAATAATACTCCTGTTTTTTATCAAATAGCAAGTAAAAAGCCTGTTGTTAAGCAAGTGGAATTCAATCCAGCTTTTAAAGAAAATATATTTTTTGTATACTTAAATCAGAAACAAGATTCTAAAGAAGGTATTGCAAAGTTTAGAGAAAGTGAGCAAAATTTTGATAAGGAGATACAAAGAATATCAGAAATTTCTAATGAATTTTTAAAAGCAAAATCAATTGAAAATTTTAATCAGTTACTTGTTGAGCACGAAGAAATCATTTCATCAATCATAAAATTGAAACCTATTAAAGAACAATTATTTTCAGATTATCACTTGGGTGAAATAAAAAGTTTAGGTGCTTGGGGCGGAGATTTTGTAATGGTTACAGGTAATGATCAAACCCCCAACTATTTTAAAAATAAAGGATTTAATACAGTTTTAAGATATCAACAAATAATTCTATAAAAACATTCAGGTTTCTACTGCGCAATACCTGAACATAAGTTATTAAATGTCTTCTCGATCGCAGTCGAGAGTTTTTTATAAAAAAAATGAACAAAATAATCATAATTGGCGGAGGAGCAGCAGGATATTTTACAGCGATAAATGCCAAAGAAAATAACCCAGATTTAGATATAACCATTCTAGAAAAAGGGAAAGCTGTTTTGCAGAAAGTGAAAATTTCTGGAGGTGGAAGATGCAATGTTACTCATGCTTGTTTTGAACCTAGAGAACTGGTAAAATTCTACCCAAGAGGAGCAAAAGAATTGCTGGGGCCTTTTCATACTTTTATGACAGGAGATACTTTTGAATGGTTTGATGATAGAGGAGTTCCTTTAAAAATAGAAGAAGATAATCGTGTTTTTCCAGAGGCAAATACAAGTCAGGCAATTATAGATTGTTTTCAAAAAGCTGTTGATAATTTAGGGATTAAAGTGTTGATAAACTGTGGCGTAAATTCCGTTTATCAACAAGAAAGTGAATGGGTTGTAAACACAAAAGAACAAACTTTTAAAGCAGATAAAGTGGTAATTGCAGCAGGAAGTTCTAAAAAAGTTTGGCAACTTTGTAAAACCTTATCTCATCATATTATAGAACCCGTTCCATCTTTATTTACCTTTAACATCAACGATAAAAGAATTATAGATTTATTAGGAATTTCTCTACCCAATGCAACTGTAAATATTATGGGTACAAAATTAGAAGCTTCTGGGCCTTTATTAATAACACATTGGGGTTTAAGTGGCCCCGCAGTTTTAAAATTATCTGCTTTTGGGGCAAGAATTTTAGCTGATAAAAATTACCAATATAATGTGGAGGTTAATTGGTTGTCTAGACCCACAGAAAAAGTGCTAAATATATTACTGAATTTAAAGAAGAAGGAGCCTAGAAAAACGGTGATTTTAAAATCGCCATTTGCAGAAATATCTAAACGTTTGTGGGAACGTTTTGTAGTATTTTCTAACATTTCTAAAACCCAGAATTGGGCAGATTTAAGTAATTTACAATTAGAAAATTTAGCCAATCAATTAACCAAAGGAATTTACAATGCCAATGGTAGAACTACTTTTAAAGACGAATTTGTAACAGCTGGAGGTGTAGATTTAAAAGAAATTAATTTCAAAAAATTTGAAAGCAAAAAACATAAAAACCTCTTTTTTGTAGGTGAAGTTTTAAATATTGATGCTGTAACTGGCGGATTTAATTTTCAGAATGCATGGACAGGTGGTTACATTTGTGCAAAAGCTTTGGCAGAAACTAAGAACTAACAACAAAACTATGGCAAGAACAGAATCTAACGAATTTAAAATAGGCACAAAAGCCCCAGATTTTACTTTAATAAATACTGTAACCAATCAAAATGTGTCTTTACAGCAAGCAAAAGGGAAAAACGGAACTGTAATTATGTTTATTTGTAATCACTGTCCGTTTGTAATTCACGTAAATGATGCGTTGGTAAAATTAGCAAATGATTATCAAGAAAAAGGAATCAATTTCATAGCTATTAGTGCGAATGATGTAGAAAATTATCCGCAAGATGCACCTGAGTTGATGAAAGAATTGGCAGAAAAGCTACATTATCCTTTTCCTTATTTATATGATGAAACCCAAAAAGTAGCCAAGGCTTATGACGCTGCTTGTACTCCAGATTTTTATGTATTTGATGCAGATTTACAATCGGTTTATCATGGACAATTAGACAATGCTAGGCCAGGAAATGAAAAACCAGTAACAGGAAAAGATATAAGACAAGCATTAGACAACTTATTGGCCAACAAAAGCCCCTTAGAAAACCAAAAACCAAGTGTGGGTTGTGGTATTAAATGGAAGTAATTTTTGGAGTTTCGCTAACTTAAGACGAATATGACGTCGTTTTAATGACTTATATTCGCTTTTAGTGAAGTTACAAGAAAATAAATTTAGAGACAAACTAAATTATTCTAACCAAACTCTCTTTTATACTTTGTAACTTTGTGTTCTTGAAAACTTACAAACATGAACATAAAAAACGCACAAAAACAAGTAGACGATTGGATTAAAAATCATGGAGTTCGTTACTTTAACGAACTTACAAACATGGCGCAATTAACAGAAGAAGTTGGCGAAGTGGCAAGAATTATTGCAAGACGTTATGGAGAACAAAGCGAAAAAGAATCTGATAAAAATAAAGACTTAGGAGAAGAATTGGCAGATGTTGTTTTTGTAGTATTGTGTTTGGCAAATCAAACAGGAATAAACTTACAAGATGCATTTGAGAAAAAATTAGATGTTAAAACAAAAAGAGATCACAATCGTCATCAAAACAACCAAAAATTAAAATAAAATGACTTTTTTACAAAAAATAAAACAACCCTCATTTTGGCAAAACTTTGCAAAAGTTGCCATTCCTTTTTTTATACTAGTAACCTTAATTTCTTTATTTATGAATAGTTGGCGCGATATTTTTGCTGGTGATTTTGCAAAAGTAAATACCACCAATTTTGCCAACGGAAAATGGAAAAGTTTTTGGGGTTTAAAGGTAGTAATTAGTACTTTTTATGGTATTTGGGTTACCAATAAAAAAATGAAGTAACTTGTCCATTTGAACGCAATAGAAAAAGTGGTAAATTTTTAGACTATACTTTAACAGGTATTATAATTGTTAATCTAGCTGAATCAAACCAATACAGCTCTCTTTTACTTGTTGATTTAGTATTTTTACACCATTTACAAATAGTGCATTTAATGTTACCAATTCAGCATTTATTTCTTTGGTACTTTCATATCATTTTCTGTGGCTTCAAAAGTTGGGTTTCTCAAAATATTAAAATTATTAGTCATTTTGGTTTCTTTCACAGCCAATTTAACTTTGTAATTACCTGATAAAGTTATTGCGCCACTTAAAGATGCCCACCAAAAAATACATTAGAAATATTCTGCCAAGTGTTCCCTGCATCTGTGGTTTTCCAAACACCACCACCAGTAGAATCCATATAAAAAAGATTGGCTTTACCAGAAGCCCCAGTATCAGCAGCACTTCTACCACCTCTAAAGGGTTCAATATTTCGCTATTTTACCTCGCTAAAATATTCGTTAGAAACTTTGGTAGATTTTTTTTGTGCATTAACTTTGGCGTTTGCAGAAATTAGCAAACAAAATGCCATAAAAAGTAGTTTTTCATCATGGTAAGTTGTTGTATTAAAATTTAAAATAAGAATTAAAATCAGTTTTTAGAATGGACATATTGTTAAATGTTTTAAAGGATAAAAAAATAAAGGAAGAAATAATTATTTCTGGTTCTAAAAGTGAATCGAATAGATTACTGATTTTACAAAACTTATTTCCAGAAATTTTAATTAAAAATTTATCAGATTCAGACGATTCTGTACACATGCAACATGCACTTTCTACAAATAAAGAAATAGTAGATATTGGTCATGCAGGTACAGCAATGCGTTTTTTAACTTCATATTTTGCTGTAAAAGAAGGTAGAGAAGTGGTTTTAACGGGTTCTGAAAGAATGCAAAACAGACCCATAGAAATTTTAGTAAATGCTTTAAAAGATTTGGGTGCAGAAATTTCTTACGAAGCCAAAACTGGCTATCCACCTATTAGAGTTAAAGGAACAAAAATTACTAAAAATAAGGTTCAGATTAACGGAAATGTAAGTAGCCAATATATTTCATCTTTACTATTAATTGCTTCAAAATTAGAAAATGGTTTAACAATAGAGTTGTTGGGTGATATTACTTCTATACCATATATAAACATGACCATAAGTTTGTTACATCAACTAAATATTGATGCTACTTTTAGTGGAAATGTTATTAAAGTATCACCAAAAACATCCATAAAAAAACAAACCGTAGTTGTAGAGTCAGATTGGTCTTCTGCAAGTTATTTTTATTCGATTATTGCTTCTGCAGAACTCGGTTCTTCCATTCAACTATCAGCTTATAAACAACAAAGCTTACAAGGCGATTCTTGTTTGGTAGAAATTTACCAACATTTTGGGGTAACAACTTCTTTTGGTGATAATTTTATTATCCTAAAAAAAGAAAAAGAAACCCTAAAAGACACCCTAGAAATCGATTTAAAAAATGCACCAGACATTGCTCAAACCATTGCAGTAACCTGTTTTTCTGAGGGCATTTCTTGTAGTTTAACAGGCTTACATACCTTAAAAATTAAAGAAACAGATAGGTTAGAGGCTTTAAAAGCAGAATTAACAAAATTAGGCGCTCGTATTTCTGTAACAGATAAGAGTTTATATTTAGAAAAATCATCAGAAATTATTACAAATATTGGTGTAAAAACGTATAATGATCATAGAATGGCTATGGCTTTTGCACCTTTGGCTTTAAAAGTTCCTATCAAAATTTTAAATGCAGAAGTGGTTACAAAATCGTTTCAAAATTTTTGGGAAAATATGCAACAAATTGGTATTAAAATAGATAAACTGTAAATTAAACAGGCAAACACTTGACAACGCCTATTTCGATATCGTATCTTTGCAGCTTTTATAATAAAATATATTTATGAAATTATCAAACTTCGAATTCGAGTTACCACAAGAATTATTAGCAAAATACCCTGCAGAACATAGAGATGAATCTCGTTTAATGGTGTTAAACAAAAAAGAGGGTACTATAGAGCACAAATTGTTTAAAGAGGTTATTAATTACTTTGATGAAGGTGATGTAATGATGTTAAACAATACCAAAGTTTTTCCTGCTAGAATGTTTGGAAACAAAGAAAAAACAGGTGCAAGAATAGAAGTTTTCTTATTAAGAGAATTAAATGCAGAAAACAGGTTGTGGGATGTTTTAGTAGATCCGGCAAGAAAAATTAGAATTGGTAACAAGTTGTTTTTTGGAGAAGATGATAGTTTAGTTGCAGAAGTTATAGATAATACAACCTCTAGAGGACGAACTTTACGTTTCTTATTCGATGGTTCTTACGAAGAATTTAGAGCAAAATTATTAGAATTAGGCGAAACACCTTTACCGAAAGAAATAGACAGAGATGTAGAACCTTCTGATGAAGAACGTTATCAAACAATTTTTGCAAAACACCAAGGCGCAGTTGCTGCACCAACAGCAGGTTTACACTTTTCTAAACACTTATTAAAGCGCTTAGAAATTAAAGGAGTAGATTTTGCAGAAATGACTTTACACGTTGGTTTAGGTACTTTTAGTTCTGTAGAAGTAGAAGATTTGTCTAAACACAAAATGGATTCTGAACAAATTATCATTCCAGAAATTGCTGCAAAAAGAATTAACGAAGCAAAAGCAGAAAAAAGAAGAATTTGCGCTGTAGGTACTACTGTGATGAGAACTGTAGAGTCTTCGGTGTCGTCTAATCAGCAATTAAATGCTTTTGAAGGCTGGACCAATAAATTTATTTTTCCTCCTTACGATTTTAGTATTGCTAATAGTATGATTACCAATTTTCATGCACCAAAGTCTACCTTAATGATGCAAGCCGCAGCATTTGCTGGTTACGACTTTTTAATGGAAGCTTACAAAGTAGCTGTAAAAGAAGGCTATAGGTTTTCTACCTATGGAGATGCAATGTTAATTATTTAATCAGCAAGATTTAGAAATATTTACAAAACTGACAATTGAAAAATTGTCAGTTTTTTTATGGATTTTCATGAACCATTTTAGTTTTAAAATAAAAAAATTTGAGATAATGTTAATGTTTACACACTTATGCTGTATCTCTAAAAACATCAAAAATATATATGTATTTTTGCAAACGTAATTTTATTAGAACCAAATAATACAACTTGACGAATAAGAGAGACATAAGGGCACTTACAAAAGAACAGTTAAGAACTTTTTTTGTAGAAAATGGAGACAAAGCTTTTCGTGGAAACCAAGTTTATGAATGGCTTTGGAGTAAATCTTTGCACACTTTTAAAGACATGACCAACATTTCTAAAGAAACCAGAGAAATGTTAGAAGCTAATTTTGTAATCAACCATATTAAGGTAGATTCTATGCAAAAAAGTAAAGATGGGACTATCAAAAATGGTATAAAATTACATGATGGTTTGGTTGTGGAGTCTGTGCTAATTCCTACAGAAAAAAGAACTACTGCTTGTGTTTCTAGTCAAGTAGGGTGCAGTTTAGATTGTAAGTTTTGTGCAACAGCACGTTTAAAAAGAATGCGTAATTTAAATCCAGATGAAATTTACGATCAAGTTGTAGTTATAGACAAACAAAGCAGGTTGTATCATAACCATAAACTTACAAATATTGTTTTTATGGGAATGGGAGAGCCCTTAATGAACTATAAAAATGTCTTAAAATCTATAGAAATGATAACTTCTCCTGAAGGTTTAGGAATGTCATCAAAAAGAATAACAGTATCTACTTCTGGTGTGCCAAAAATGATAAAAAAAATGGCAGATGAAGAAGTAAAATTTAATTTAGCTGTTTCCTTACACTCTGCAATTGATGAAGTTAGAACATCTATAATGCCATTTAACACTAATTTTCCTTTACAAGATTTACGCGAATCTTTAGAATATTGGTATGAAAAAACCAAAAGAGCCATTACTTACGAATATGTTGTTTGGCAAGATATTAATGATGGAAAAGAAGATATTAAAGCTTTAGTAGATTTTTGTAAATATGTACCCTGCAAAGTAAATTTAATAGAGTACAACCCAATAGATGATGGGCAATTTCAACAAGCAAGTAATGCAGCGTTAAATAATTACATTTCTAATTTAGAAATGCATGATATTACCGTAAATGTAAGACGCTCTAGAGGTAAAGATATAGATGCAGCATGTGGACAATTGGCAAATAAAAGCTAAACTTTTATATTTTTGAAGGAAAAATAAAATTATGAAAAGATTAATTATTACCACTATTTTACTTTTTATTACTTTAAGTGTAAAATCTCAAGAAGAAAAAAAATCTTTTTGGCAACTATTAAAAGGTAAAGAGTTAGAGACTTCAATAAAATTTCTTCCAATTGGTGTTCATACAAAAGATGGAAGCATTGTTGATACCTACTATGTTGGTTATAATTATAAAAGTTTTGAAATCGCTGCTTTTAAAAACTCTTACGAAGATTTAACAATTTTAGCCTTGTATAAAAGAGAAATACCATTGTTTAAAAAATTATCTTTTATATATGGTTTAGGACTTATGTATGGTTACGATGGAAAACTGCAAAATGTAAGTGGTATTCCTTTTAGAAATACATTTTTATATTCTGGTCCTATAAATTTATCTGGAGGTTTTATACTAGATTATAAGACTTCTAAAAGATTTAGTTTGCAGATAAATATTTCTCCAGTTGTTTTAGTTTTTGGTGTTAGATATATACTTTAGAATATTTTAAAAATTAACTAGATTTAGAATAAATGAAACCCATAGAATTCATAAAACTTCCCATTAAAAACGAAATGGAACTCTTTGAGAAAAAGTTCAAAGATTCTATGCTTTCTAAAGTACCGCTCTTAAATAGGATTACCTATTATATTGTTCGTAGAAAAGGAAAACAAATGCGGCCGATGTTTGTTTTTTTAGTAGCAAAAATGGTTTCTAATGGTGGTTTTGATGAACGTACTTACAGAGGTGCTTCTGTTGTAGAATTAATACATACAGCCACTTTAGTGCACGATGATGTTGTTGATGATAGTAATAGAAGAAGAGATTTTTTCTCTATAAATGCACTTTGGAAAAACAAAATTGCAGTTTTAGTAGGAGATTTTATGCTTTCAAAGGGATTATTGTTGTCTATAGATAATGAAGATTTTGACCTTTTAAAACTAATTTCTATCGCTGTTAGAGAAATGAGTGAAGGGGAATTGCTTCAAATTGAAAAAGCTAGAAAATTAGACATCACAGAAGCTATTTATTTTGATATTATTAGAAAAAAAACAGCTACTTTAATTGCAGCTTGTTGTGGTATTGGTGCTGCATCTGTAGGTGCAAATCAAGATACCATTCAGCAAATGAGAAAGTTTGGCGAATATATTGGGATTGCTTTTCAAATAAAAGACGATTTGTTTGACTACTCTGATGCCAAAATAGGAAAACCAACAGGGATAGATATTAAAGAGCAAAAAATGACCTTGCCATTGATACACTCGTTAAATACCTGTTCTAAAAAGGAGAAAGCTTGGTTAATCAATTCTATAAAAAAGCACAACAAAAACAAAAAAAGGGTTAAAGAAGTAATTGCTTTTGTAAAAGAAAATGGAGGTATAGAATACACAGTTGCGCAAATGTATGATTATAGAAAAAAAGCATTGGCAATTTTAAATGACTTTCCAGAAACCGACTATAAAAAATCTTTAGTTACTATGATAGATTATGTTGTAGAGAGAAAAATATAAGGTTTACAACTCTAAAAGTTCTTCTAAAAAATCTCTGGTATTAGATAAACGAGGTACTTTGTGTTGGCCACCTAATTTGTTCTTTTTCTTTAACCAACTGTAAAATAAACCCTGTTTTGCTTGGTGTACTTTTGGTGGCATTAAAGTTATATTTAAATAACGTTTTGCTTCATAATCAGAATTTATAGATTTTAAGGCATTGTCTAGAACTTCTGTAAAATAGCCCATAGAATCTGGTTTATTGTTAAATTCTATAATCCATTCATGGCTACCTTTTTCTTTGCCACTCATAAAAATAGGTCCCACAGTATAATCAGAAATCGTTGCAGATGTTTTTTCGCAAGCCATTTTTAAGGCATCTTCTACATTTTCTATGTTTAATTCTTCACCAAAAACATTAATATAATGTTTGGTGCGTCCTGTAATTTTTATTCGATAAGGATCTAAAGAAGTAAAACGAATGGTATCACCAATTAAATAACGCCACAAACCACCATTTGTAGTAATTATCAAAGCATAATCGATGTCTTTTTTTACCTCAGAAAGAGGAATGGTTTTAGAGTTTTCTCCATTATAATCGCTCATAGGAATAAATTCATAAAAAATACCATAATCTAACATTAATAGTAATTCTTTAGAATGGTTTCTATCTTGAATTGCAAAAAAACCTTCAGAGGCATTGTAAATTTCGTAATACTTAAACTCCTTTTTAGGAATCATTTTTTTGTATTGTTCTCTGTAAGGGTTAAAGTTAACCCCACCATGAAAATAGACCTCTAAATTAGGCCAAACCTCTAAAATATTATCTTTTCCAGTTCTTTCTAAAACTCTATTTAACAAAACCAACATCCAACTTGGTACACCTGCTAAACTGGTAATATTTTCGTTGATGGTTTCATCAATAATGGCATCCATTTTGGTTTCCCAATTGCTCATTAAAGCAACTTCTTGACTTGGGGCAGAGCTAAAATCTGCCCAAAAAGGCATATTTTCTATAATAATGGCAGACAAATCTCCAAAGTAAGAACCATTGTCTTGATATACTTCTGAGCTTCCACCTAAACGCAAACCTTTACCTGTAAATAGTTGCGTTTTCGGATTGTTGTTAATGTACCAACACAACATATCTTTACCAGCTTTCATGTGGCAATACTCAAGTGCATCATCAGAAACAGGTATAAATTTACTTTTTGCGTTGGTAGTGCCACTAGATTTTGCAAACCATTTAATGTCTGATGGCCAAAAAATATTTTGTTCTCCTTTTCTGCAACGTTCTATCAACGGTTCAAACGTTTCATATTTTTGTATCGGTACTTTTACAGTAAAATCTTTATAATTTTTTATAGATGCAAATTCCTTTTCCTTACCAAGTTTTGTGTTTTTAGCTTTGTTTAATAATTTTAAAAGCAATTCATTTTGTACATCTTCAGGATATTTTAAAAACAATTCAATTTGATGTTTTCGTTTCTTTAAAAACCAAGAAATTATAGAATTGATAATCTGAAAAGCCATAGAAATTCGTAAGTTTGTTTAGTTTCGATTTAGAGCTATACAACATTTAATACTGAAACTTAAAAATACTAAAATTTGTGAGATGATTTACCAAGGAGTTTTAAAAAAAATGATGACTGAAAATGCGGCTGAAATTCAGTACTATTTAGATATGAAAACTGATTTTTTAAATATGAATCAGTTAATAGATAAAAATATTACCCTAAAATTTGTGGGGTATGAGTGTTTAAACTGTCATTTAGAAAAAAAAATCTACAGACAAGGTTTTTGTAAGTCTTGTTTTTTTGATATTCCTTCTGCTGGAGATTGGATTATGAGACCCGAATTAAGTACAGCTCATTTAGACCAAGAAGATAGAGATTTGGCATATGAAAAATCAGTGCAATTACAACCACATATTGTGTATTTAGCTAATTCTAGTAATGTAAAAGTAGGGGTAACAAGAAAAACACAAGTACCTACAAGGTGGATAGATCAAGGTGCACACGAAGCCATCGAAATTGTAGAAGTGCCCAATAGATATTTAGCAGGAATTACAGAAGTTGCTCTAAAAGAATATGTAGCAGATAAAACCAACTGGCGCAAAATGTTAAAAAATGATATTGAAGACCAAAATTTGGTAGAATGGCGTAATAAGTTAGCCCAATATATACCAGAAGAAGCTAAAGAATATTATATAAATAACAATTCTGAAACGAACTTAAATTTTCCTGTAAAAAAATATCCACTAAAACCTAAAAGTTTAAATTTAGAAAAAACACCTTCTTATAAGGGTACATTAATGGGTATAAAAGGTCAGTATTTAATTTTTGAAGATGAAACTGTTTTTAATATTCGAAGTAATGAAGGCTTGGTGGTTGCAATAGAGGTGTAACTTTTTTGTTTGATAATAAGAATAGAAAAAAAACAGTAATTAACGGCTACATTCAATTAACTTTTCTAAAATTTTTTCTACACCCAAATCGTTGTTACTAGCTGTGCTATAATTTGCAATTTTTGTAATGTCTTTATGCGCATTTTTCATGGCAAAAGAAAAATTGGCTTCTTGTAACATTTCTATATCATTATGATAATCTCCAAAAACAAGGGTTTGCTCTTTGGTAACATTTAATATTTTCTGAACTTCTCTTAAAGCATTTCCTTTGTTGGCTTTATCATCAGAAATATCTAACCAATTTTGCCCAGAAACTTTTATTAAGTATTCGTTTTTTAAATGTTTAATTTTAGGATAAATGTATTCTTCTGAAGATGAAAAATGGTACATAGCAATTTTTAAAATAGGTGTATTTTTTGCTACTTCCATCAAATCATCTACAATTGTATAGCTATGATAATACTCTTGAAAAAGAGTGATAAACTTGGTGTCTTTACTTTCTATAAAAGCTTTTTTTTCTGAACAAAGCACAATGTTTGTGTCTTTTATATTTCTTAAAATAGGAATAATATTTACTATTTTATCGTTATTTAAAAAGTTAGAAAGTAATGTTTGGGTTCCTTTCTTGGCAATACCACCATTTTCTGCAATCACATAAATATCATCTTTTATAGAGGCTAATTTATCTACAATACTATTGTATTGTCTACCGCTAGCTGCACAAAAATGTATATTTTGTTGTTGTAATTTTTTAAAAAGATTAAAAAACTGATTGCTAACTTCACCTTTAGAATTTAGTAGTGTTCCATCCATATCAGAAACTACCAATTGTACGTTTTGTAGGTTCATTAATTAAGACTTTTTCGTAGAGTTACGTTCTACCAAATCTGTTTTAATAATTATAGTTTTGTGTTCTGGTTCTTCTTCGGATTTGTCTTCTAATCTATTTATTAATAGTTCTGCAGCAGTTTCGCCCATTTGTTCTCCATGCTGGCTTACTGTTGTTAATTTAGGACTAGAATGTCTTGCTAAAATACCATTTGAAAAGGAAACTACAGCAAAGTTTTCTGGTACTTTATGACCTTTTTTCTGTGCTACCTTCATAGCTGCAATTGCAGAAGATTCGTCTGTAGTTATTACAGCATCTATTTCATTATCATTAAAAATAGGTGTTAAAATACTTTCGTATTTTTTGTAATCTTCTTCTAATATGTTAATTATTAAGTTATTATTTATTGGTAAGCCTGCTTTTTCTAAACCTTTTAAATAGCCTTGGTGTCTTTTTTTACCCACTTTTAAATTACTAATGGTAGATATAAAAGCAATATTTTTACTACCAGATTTTGCTAAATATTTTACGGTTTTAGAAGCGCCTTTAAAATCATCTGTGATTACTTTATCGCAATTTATAGATTCTGCTACTCTATCAAACATTACTATAGGTGTACCGTTTTGTAATATTTCATCAAAATGTTTAAAGTTGTTTTTTAAAACGGTTTCTTCTGCCATAGAAAGTATAAAGCCATCTATACTTCCGTTAGAAAGCATTTCCATAGTTTCTACTTCTTTGGTATGAGATTCGTTAGAAATACAAGAAATTATTTTGTAGCCTTTTTCGTTGGCAACTTTTTCTATACCATTAAAAACTTGCGCAAAAAAGTAATTTAACATGTTTGGTATGATAATACCAATGGTTTTTGTTTGCCTGTTTTTTAAGCTAAGTGCATTAAAATTTGGCTTGTAATTGTTCTCTTTTGCAAATTTCTGTATTTTTTCTTTGGTGCTTACACTTATCTCATAACTATCATTTAGCGCTTTAGATACTGTAGAAATAGAAACATTAAATTCTTTAGCTATGTCTTTTATAGTAAGTCTTTTCATAAAATATTAAAAATAAGTACTAAAATACAAAAAAGTGCTTAAAAAAGGGAGTTAAGTAAATTTATTTACAATTTCTTTAAATTGTAAGATTGATAAATTTCGAAACATAAAAAAGAAAACAGGAGTAAATATTCTGCAAATACAAACCATAAATTTTCTTGCCAAGGCTCATTTGCATAGGCTTGATAACTTAAAAAGATAACTAATGTCCAAACAACTGGAAATTTATATTTAGTAAAAACAGACAAAATTAAAGGTGTTGCCAAGTACCAAGGATGTACGGTTGTAGCTGTAAAATAATAAAAACACAACCCGAATAATAAAGTTGTAATGAGTTGTTTAAAAGAATTTTTTTTTCTAAAGAATGTTAGAATAATTAAAAACAAAATAGTTAATATAGACGTTATTTTTCCAATAATGGCAATTTCATTATAACCTCTAAAGAGGTAACCAATTTCTCTAAATAAATAGTAAAAACTTGCATTAAACTCAAAGCTTCTAAACCATAAACCTACAGAGTTTGTATAGTTTGTAAATAATTCTAAAGAATAAAAAGGTAAAAATAAAATGATGGTTGTACTTATAATAATAATATAAAACCCCGCTAATTTTAAAACGCCTTTAAAATTAATAAGCTGTTTTTTAGTTCTCGATTGCGCTCGAACAGACAGAGTACTATGATCTCCATAGGCGGGAAAATATTTTGTAAACCACTTAAAAAATAAAGGTAAAAATAATAAGGGAATTAACTTTACAGAAATAGAGCAGGCCAACAATAAGGCTGCAAAAATCCATTTTCTTTGATACAATTTATACAATGCAAAAACTAAGAAAAACAGCATTACAGATTCAAAGTGCAAATTACCTGTCATTTCTAAAATAACAAAAGGATTTAAAATATACCAAAAGATGTTTTTAACAGGCAATTTTAAATTTTCTAATATTTTTTTTCCAAAATATAAAATACCAATATCTGCTAAAATGATAAAGATTCTTAAAATAATTACAGAACCAAAAATACTTTTACTAGCAAAAAGTGCAGCAATAAAAAAACACAGCTGGTTTAAAGGCGGGTAATTGGTATAATGACTTCCATTTAACTCCCCCATTCCTGCATACAATATATTAGTATCTGTAATAGGTTTTAAGTTTTGTTGTATAAATGTTTCAGGTAAAGATAAGTAAGGATTAAAACCTTCTAAAATCATGCGGCCATCCCAAATAAAACGATAAAAATCTTGTGATAAACGGGGTATTGCAAATAAAAATATCAATCGAAACAAAATGCTAATTCCCACTAAATTCTTAAAAGAAATATGCTTGTTTTTTATGATTGCATAAAAACATCCAAATAAAAAAAGCCAAAGAAAAGAAAAGGTATAAAACTGAGTTCTTTCTAAGAAATAGGCGAAAAAAAAATAGGTAATAATACTGAAAAAAATGGCTAAATATTGGCTATTTTGTTTTAGAATAGTCATTATGCTTTAGAAAAAATCGATTTTAAAAAAACATAACCAAAGCCAATAAATAACATAAAATGGAAAGGGAATAAACCAAAATCTCCACCTTGTGTGCCCACTATAAAAGCGCTATACATACCAAATACAAAATACAATGCTAAAATACCTTCTAAAATCACATGTAGAGAGGGTTTCTTTTTAATGTATTTGTTGTTTTTCCAGCCGTCTTTTACGGTTTTAATATTAAATTTTGGTGTTCTTACAAACTCACTTTTTTTACCAAAATGCCCTTCTAAAACGGCAATAGTATTGTGTAAAGAAAAGCCCATTGCAATTGAAAAAAAGGTAAAAAATGCACCAATATATTTAAAGAAGTTTTTAATACCACCACCATAAATGCTTTTGTACATAACCCAATAGCAAATAAAAAATATTAAAGAGCTAATGACAAAAAAGCTCATAACATAAAAATACATTTTTAAGTGCGCATATTCATTTTTAATATATAACATAGGGATGCTTAGTACTGCTACTAAAAAAATAAAAGTAAACATAGAACTATTTAGCAAGTGAAGTAAACTATGTATTTTAGTTTTAAATGAAACATTTTTGCTTTTGACAACACGTTTCATCATTTTTTGAAAATTTTCTGCACCACCTTTGTTCCACCTAAATTGTTGTGATCTTGCTGCGCTTATTATTACAGGCAATTCTGCAGGAGTTTCTACATTTTCTAAATACTTAAATTTCCATTTTTTTAATTGAGCTCTATAACTTAAATCTAGATCTTCTGTTAATGTATCTCCTTCCCAATTACCAGCATCGTAAATACATTTTTTACGCCAAACACCAGCAGTTCCATTAAAATTTATAAAATGGCCTTGGCTATTTCTTCCAACTTGCTCTAATGTAAAATGAGCGTCTAAAGCAAAAGCTTGAATTTTTGTTAAGGTAGAATAATTTCTGTTGATATGTCCCCAGCGTGTTTGAACCACACCAATTTTATCGTCTTTAAAGTAAGGAATGGTTTGTAGCAACCAATCTTTTTTTGGAAGAAAATCGGCGTCAAAAATGGCTATAAATTCTCCTTTTGCAGTTTTTAAACCTTCTTTTAAAGCGCCTGCTTTAAAACCTTTTCTATTCGTTCTTCTAATATGTTGTATATCAATGCCTTTTTCTTGTATCTTTTTAATGTGTTTTGCTGTGGTTTCTATAGATTCGTCTGTAGAATCGTCTAAAACTTGTATTTCTAATTTACCCTTAGGATATTCTAATTTAGCAATATTTTTTAACAAACGTTTCATTACATACAACTCGTTATAAACAGGTAGCTGTATGGTTACAAAAGGAATTTCTTTTGGATTGGATAAATCAAATTTTACAGAAGTATCTACTTTTTTTCTTGCTTTTAAGTAGTTAATAAGCAAGTTTAATTGTGCTAATGCATACATAAAAATTAGCAGTAAAGAGAGAGAATAGATGATAATGATAATGTACTCTAGAACCATTATTTGAAACTGTATTTAAAAATCCAACTTAAAATTTTAATTCCTGCAAATATAGAACCTTTTACAGTTCCTGAAACTTTAGAAACTCCAATTCTATTTCTGTATTTCATAGGTGTTTCTGTATAGGTTAATTTTTGTTTTAAGGCTTTTAATTGCATTTCTACTGTCCAACCATATGTTTTATCTTGCATATTTAGGTCTAATAATCTTTGGTATTTAATAGCTCTAAAAGGACCTAAATCTGTAAATTTTGCATTAAAAAATAATTTCATTAAAAAAGTAGCTAACCAATTACCAAAAACTTGTTGTGGTGTCATAGAACCATTTTCACGTAATTTTTTAATGCGTGCACCAATTACAAAATCTATATTGTTTTCTATAATAGGTTGTATTAAAGTTGTCAATTGTTCTGGATAATCAGAGTAATCCCCATCTAAAAAAACAACAATGGTAGGTTTAACCTCTTTTTTTGCGATGTAATCCATCCCTTTTAAACAGGCGTAACCATAGCCTTTTCTCTCTTCTGTTAAAACTGTTGCTCCAGCTTTTGTTGCGTTTTCTTTGGTTTTATCTGTAGATTTGTTATTTACAACTATAACTTCATCCACAAATTTTGGAAGATCTGCAATTACGTTCCCTATAGAGTCTTGCTCGTTAAAAGCAGGTATTATTACATTAACAATTGGTTTCATTGTCTTAAAATATTATTTTTTATTCACAAAATTCATTAAATCTACATCATTACCTAACAAAATTTCTGTTGGGTTTATTCTTCCTTCTTCGGGACCATTTTCTAATTTTAAAACACCTCTCGGGCAAACTGCAGAACAGATACCACAACCCACACAACTAGAACGCACAATATTTTCACCCTTTTGTGCATAGGCTCTAACATCAATTCCTTGCTCGCAATACGTAGAACAATTTCCACAAGAAATACATTGGCCACCATTGGTGGTAATTCTAAAGCGAGATTTAAAGCGTTGTACCAATCCTAAATAAGCAGCTAACGGACAACCAAATCTACACCAAACTCTGTTTCCAAAAATGGGATAAAACCCTGTGCCAATTACACCTGCAAACCAGGCTCCAATTAAAAAGCTATAGGTATCTTTAATCCATTGAGAATTGATTCCGATAAAAGAGGTTGTTCCAGAAAAATAACAATACAATGTTACTACAGTCATTACTAAAGAAAACACCAATACAGAATGTATTAGCCAGCGCTCTAATTTCCATGCATTTACGCTTTTGTTTGAATGTTGCCTGTAAGGGTCTCCCAAAGTTTCTGCTAAACCACCACAACCACAAACCCAAGAACAGTACCATCTTTTTCCGAAAAAATAGACCATAACTGGTACAATAATTAAGGTTAAAACAATACCCCAAATCAATATAAAAAGTCCAATTTTTCCACTAGAGGTTAAGGTGTCTAAATTCCATTCAAAAAAGAAATCGTAATCTAAAGGAAATGCATTTTTAAAATCGTAACCAGGCATGTTTAAACTGGTCATAATTTCTGGAATTAAAAAAGCAAATACAATTTGAAAAAAAAGTACAGAGGTAGTTCTAATAATTTGATATTTATTATGGCGATATTTAATGTACATTCTAACTCCCATGGTTACCATTATTGTACAGTACAAAAATCCATAGACAAACCATTGAGAGGCATCACCACCATTTAAAAAATTACTAATTGGGTCTAAAATGTACGTCCAGTTTACTACATAATCTGGTTTAAAATAAAGTAGTAAGTAAAAAGCCACCAAATAAATAAGCACTAACCACGCCACAAAACCTCTGTTGGTTGCAGAATTATGATAAATATGATTGTTTTTAATGCCAGGTTTTCCTAATAAGATTAAGTTTGGTAACATAAATAACAAAGCACCAATCATACCAAAGCCAAAAGTTAAAAACCATATTAAACTAGCGTTTTCTTTTACAAAACCCCTACCGGCCTTTTTGGCTAAAGTATAACTGAGTGTGTGTGGTTTTCCGTATATTTTATATTGATATTGTTCTCCTTTTTTGTCCCAATTTTTTGCCGCATTATATTTAGTAATTAAAGCGTCATAATAGCTGTTTGATTTTTCATACGCTTTTCTAACTCTAGCAGAAAATTTAAAAATAGTAAGTTTTTTATCTGTTATTACAGCATCTTCTAAAGCACCTCTAATAACTGTGCTTTTGTAATTTTTTTCCTTTAAAAAAGCATCTAATTCAGATTTAGATAACTGAAAAGATCCTGTAAACAATGATCCTGTAAAAATGGTTAAGGCTACTAAAAAAAGAACAAAACCAGTATGTTTAATTGCTTTCATATTTTATGTTTTGCTAAAAATTCTTTTCCAGCTTTTCTTTTTTGGCTGTATTTTTTTGTTATTTTCTTTATTAAATTTTGCAACTATTTGAGGTTCGTACAATTTGTAAAATTCAGGGTCAAAATTAGCATCTGCTAAGTATTCTAAAACATGTTCTATAGCCCTTTTTTCGGTTAACCATTTATCAAAAATTTCGTGTCGCATTCGTATGCCAAAGGTATTTATTCCTAAAAATTGATGGGTGTCTTTATCAAAAGAAATGGTGATACATTTATATTCTTTGGGATGTTTCCATTGAAAGTACAGTTCATTTTCTTTTTTGTTTTTCTCACTAAATACCCAACCATAGGTTTGGTATTCGATATCTAAAAATTTAGCAGAATTAAACCAATTTCCAGGATTGTATGCTGTTTTGTTTCCACAAATTGTTTGTGCTAAAGTTTCGCCCATCATACGGCCTGTATACCAAACAGCCTCAATATTTCTGCGCTGTCCAATTGCTTTTTGTTGTTCTGCACAATCGCCAATGGCATAAATATCTTTTATATTGGTTTCTAAAAAACGATTTACTAAAACACCTTTTTTAGTTTCAATATCACTGTTTTTTAAAAAATCGATATTGGGTGTTACTCCTGCAGTTAATCCTACTACATCACAAAATATTTCTTCACCAGTTTCTTCAATAATAACAGATTTTACATGTCCATTTTCATCAGCTTTAATTGCTTTTAAATTGTTACTTAAACGTAAATCTATATGATGTTCTTTAATGTGTTTGTTAATCATTGCTGATTCTTGTGCAGGTAAAACCCCATTCCAAAAACTATCTTCACGCACTAAAAAAGTTACTGGTATGTTTCTACTGCGTAACATTTCTGCCAATTCAATTCCTATCAATCCACCACCTACAATTACAGCTCTTTTGCAAGTTTTATTATTTGGGGCATATTTTTCTAATTTCTCTAAATCTTGTTTATGATACATGCCCATAACACCCTCTAAATCTTGTCCAGGCCAACCAAATTTATTGGGTTTAGAACCTGTTGCAATTATTAATTTATCATAGGATACTGTTTCGCCATTGGTAAAAGCAAGTAATTTATTAGCAGTATTTACAGAGTTAATAACCCCTTTTTTTAGTGTTATATTATTTTTTTCCCAGAACCAGTTTTCATAAGGTTTTGTATGCTCAAATTTCATATGTCCCATGTAAATGTACATGAGTGCTGTTCTAGAAAAAAAGTATTTTGTTTCTCCAGAAATGATAGTAATTTTCTTGTTAGAATTTTTTCTAATATGTCTAGCGGTAGTTACGCCAGAAATACCATTACCAATTATTACTATATGTTCCATCATTTTGATTGCTTGTTGCTCTTATGTAGAAACGAAAGTTAAGAACTTAAAAATGAAATCGGTTTTTTTTTAAGTTTAGAATCATTATAAATAAATTTTCTTACACTTTTATGTCATTTATCAAAGGAATTTGAGTTTGCTTAGAGCAAAGTTTTAACATTGGTTTAAGAGCTTTGTTTTAATAAAAAGAAGTATTTTTAGGGATGTTATGAAAATAAAAAACATCTTTTTAATTGTACTAACTGCTTTATGTTTTTCTTGTAAAAGTCAAACTAAAAAAATTAACGGAGTTAGTTTTGTAGCTTCTAGAGATTCTATTAGTAAAAAACATATCACACCTGTTTTAAAAATACAAAGCAATTATGTTGCTTTGATGCCTTATAGTTTTATAAGAAATATAGCACACCCTAAAGTTGAGTTTAATACAAACAGAGAATGGTTTGGAGAAACCAAAAACGGACTGTTGCAATATGCCAAAGAATTTAAAAAAGAAGGTGTAAAACTTATGGTAAAACCACATATGTGGTTAAGAAGAGGTGGTTTTACAGGCGATTTAAAAGCAACTACAGAAGAAAACTGGACAATTTTAGAAAACTCCTATAAAGATTATATTTTAACCTATGCAAAAGCTGCCAAAGAATTAAAAGCAGAAATTTTATGTATAGGTACAGAGTTAGAACAATTTGTAAAAAACAGACCAGAATTTTGGCGAAAATTAATCAAACAAATTAGAGCTGTTTACAAAGGTAAATTAACCTATGCTGCTAATTGGGATGAATTTAAAAGGATCACTTTTTGGAACGAACTAGATTACATTGGTATAGATGCCTATTTTCCGTTATCAGACAACAAAACACCTACTGTTCAAGATTTTGAAGAAGGCTGGCAAGAACATAAAAAAGAAATTATCACCTTGCAAAAAAAAATCAAAAAACCTGTATTGTTTACAGAATTTGGTTATAGAAGTATCCATTTTAATGGTAAAAAACCTTGGGAAGCAAATAGAGTTAGAGGCGCTATCAATCTTAAAGCACAAGTAAATGCTTTGCAAGCAATACACAATCAATTTTGGAAAGAAGACTGGTTTGCTGGAGGTTTTGTATGGAAATGGTTTCATGCTCATGAAAGAGTGGGGGGTGAAAAAGACAACCGATTTACACCACAAAATAAACCTGCAGAAAAATTATTAACAAAACTGTATCAACAGTAAACATGATAAATGTCTTCTTTTAAGATCTTAAAAGTTTTTAAATTTGAAGAGATATCAAAAATAAAAAATATGAAAAAGATTATTGTACCTGTAGATTTTTCAATACATTCAGAAAACGCTTTAAAAACTGCTGCGCTATTAGCAAAAAAAACAAATGCTACCATAATAGCTTTACACATGTTAGATATACAAGAAGTAAACTTGTCAGAAAGCCCAAGTTATCAGCAAGAAAAAGCAGTCTTTTTCTTAAAATTAGCAGAAAAAAAAATTTCAGAGTTTTTACAGAAAGATTTTTTAGAAGATCTAAAAGTGGTTCCCTTAATAAAGCATTATAAAATTTTTAGCGAAGTAAATCAGGTTGCTAAAGAAGTAAATGCAGATTTAATTGTAATGGGTTCTCATGGTGTTAGTGGCTTAAAAGAATTTTTTATGGGTTCTAATACAGAAAAGGTAATTCGTTTTTCTGAAGTACCCGTTTTTGTTGTTAAAAAAGAATTAAAAGATACTGATTTTAAAGATGTTGTTTACGCTACAGATTTTTCAGAAGAATCTATACCAGCTTTTAAAAACATGTTAAAAACATTAGATGTTTTTAATGCTAAAAAACATATTTTGTATGTAAATTTACCAAACGAAAACTTTAAAACTTCTCCAGAAATGGATGCTATAGCCCACGAGTTTTTAATGAAAGCAGAGGGCAATACAGATAGGTTAATAAACGTAAATTTTGTATGTGAAAGATCTATAGAAAAAGGAATTTTAAATTTTTCTAATGCTGTTGGTGCAGATTTAATTACTACAGCAACGCATGGTAGAACTGGTTTGTCTCATATTTTTTCGGGTAGTATTTCTGAAGATTTATCTAACCATGCAGCATTGCCAATTATGACTTTTAAAATTTAATTTATACATGATAAAACAACTGTTTTTTACCATTGTTTTCGCAATTTTAATTACTGCTTGTTCACAAGATAATGATGTGCAAGTGGCAAGAAGTTTACAAGAGTATATAGATGAAAACCCCGATTTTAAATCTGAAGGTGTTATTGCTTATGCCGCTAATGCAGTTGGCAATACGAACCTTAGTTATATTTTTTATTATCCAGAAGAAGGTGCTACAGATGTTAGATATTATGAACTTACAGACCCAGCTTTAGCTAAAAACGATTTTTCTAATTACAGAAGACAAAGCTTAACATCTACAAGTGTTTTTGGTGGTAAATTGGCTCGTTTTTCACGGTCTAGTGATATAGAGAATTGGTGTTTGGTAACATTTGTAAAAGAAGGTGTTTTGCATATTTCAAATCCTATACATCTTCAAAATACATCAAAATCTACCCAGTATACAAATGATGTTTCTATCAATTATAAAACCACTACAGAGCCTAATTTTACTTGGTTAGATGGTGCTATAAATGAAAATAACGTTTATTTTCAGGTCATTACAGATGAAGAAGATAACTTTATTTCTGGAACATATACAGAAGAAAAATTCTTTCAATTTTACGATACTTCTAATATAACCTTAAACATCAACACCATCAAGCCTGAAGAATTGGTAGAAGATGAAGTTTATAATTTCACATTAATGGGTGTAAGTGAAGATAATTGGGTGAATTTAATTATCCAAGAACAGTTTATACCTAGAAATTTAGAAGAATTTGTTGCCGCAAATTCAGATAAAACGATTGCAGAAGCCTTTGCATTCGGGGCCACAGCAAATGGCAATGCTACTACCAATTATATTTATTATTACCCTTTAGAAAATTCTTTTGACTTTAGATATTACGAAACAAAAAATACTACAGTAGATCCAACAGATTATAAAAATTACAGTAGAAGAAATTTAACTGACAAAGCAGATATAGGTAATAAATTTAGAAGATTTACCAAAGAATCTTCAGACGAAGTTTGGTGTTTGGTAACTTATATTGTTGATAATGTTTTATACATATCTAAACCGATAAAAACCAAAAATAACACGCAACCCACAGAATGGAAAACCACTGTGGAAATTACTTATCCAGAAACCTTAAAACCACTTTTTACTTGGGAAGAAGGTACGTATTTGTCCAACTTGTTTTTAAATGCCCTAACCAAAGATGGTGATACTTTTTTGTCTGGTACATTTACCAAAGAAAAAACCTTTCAATATTACAACGAATCTAATATAGAGGCTACTAAAATTCATACAAGTACACCACCAGATTTAATTTTAGATGATGAATATAAATTTTCTGTTTTTGGTTTAGATAACGATAATTGGGCCAATTTAATTATTCAAAATACCTTTATAGCACAATAATGCTTCTGCTTAAAAGCTGTTTTTTATTCGTTTTAATGAATTTTTAAAGTATCATAGCAAAGTCGAAAGGATCTCTATGGCATCTATAACGCAAGCCAGTTTGGTAATTAAATTAATTTAAAAATAATTTTGTGTTCTTTTAAAAACAACTAGTTTTGTTATAAACAGTATATTTTATGAGGACTTTTGCAATTGGTGACATTCATGGAGGCTTACAAGCCTTACTTCAACTTTTAAACCAACTAGAAATTACAGAAGAAGACACCCTAATTTTTATGGGCGATTATGTGGATGGTTGGAGCGAATCTGCACAAGTTATTGAGTTTTTAATCAACTTATCAGAAAAAATAAACTGCATTTTTATAAAAGGAAACCATGATGTTTGGTGCGAAAATTGGTTAGAAAATAACGAAGATGTCAATCCGTCTTGGTATTTACATGGTGGTAAAGAAACCATAGAAAGTTATCATTCTTTTTCTGAAGAAGCAAAAAAGCAACACCTGCATTTTTTTAAGAATTTAAAAATGTATTATTTAGATGCTGAAAATAGATTGTTTTTACATGCAGGTTTTACCTCTATGCATGGTGTAGATAAAGAAACGTATACGCATAAATTTTGCACCGATAGAACCTTGTGGGAAATGGCTTTGGTAGCCGATAAAAACATCGATAAATCCTCTAAATTTTATCCAAAAAGAGTTCAGCATTACAATGAAATTTATATTGGGCACACACCAACTACAAATTATGACGAATTAGAACCTATAAATGTGTTAAATATTTGGAATGTAGATACAGGAGCCGCATTTAAAGGTAAATTAACGGCTATCAATATAGATACAAAAGCTTATTTTCAAAGTGATGATTTACCTTCTTTATATCCAAATGAAAAAGGTAGGAATTAGGGAGTGCACCGACCTACTTATTCTATAAAGAGTAAGCAACTTCGTTTTTTATTATTGTAGCCTACATATAAAGAGCACTTTTTATGCATTATTTTTTTGTTAGAATTTTTTATGGAATAGTATTGTATGGTAGTTTGTCTTTTGATGGGATACCACAAAAAAAACAATACATTAACTATTATTTAGCAATACAAATGTATTTTATTACAGATTACAGTTTCAAAAATCCATATTTTTCTATTGTACAATCGCACACCAATTATATAGAAATGTTTAAGTATACGTGTGTTTTTTAGTTTTTTTTTGAGCCATAAGCTTCTGTAGGTGGGGTATTTAATAAAGTATGTCAAGAGTCAGCAAGTAATCATTTTAAAAAAAAACTATAATTTTTTAAACTATTTTTTAACGCAATACTATAGCACTTACTATAAAAAACTAGAAGAAAAGTAATTTTGAGGTGTTTGGTTAAATTGTTTTTTAAAAATACGATAAAAAGTACTTTCAGATTTAAATCCGTATTCTTTTGCCAAACCTGTTATCGATTTTATCTCGTAATCTTTTTTAGTAATGTGGTTCACCATATTTTCTAAACGCACAGTATTTAAAAAATCTCTAAAGTTTTCATAGCTAGAGTTTTGTATGATTAAGGGGAGTTCACTTTTTTTAATGTTTATCTGTTTTGCCAAACGCTCTAAATTTAACTCAGGGTCTTTATAAAGAGCATTCGTAGAAACAGTAAGAATAATATTATCCATAGTAAGCCCTTCTTTATTTTCTGTTGGGGCTTTATAGTTTATTAATTTTACAAAAAGTTTAGGCTTTATAAGTAAGTAAATAGATAGTGTAAAAAAGAATAATGATGTAAAAATAAAAACGATAGTAAAGTAGATATCTTTTGCACTTTCTATGCTTTCAAAACTACTTTGGTTAACAATAAAAATACCAACATATACTAAAGGAAGTAGCACATAATAAAAAGTTTTAAGTTTTATAAATACAGATATCCATTGGTGTACTTTAGTATTTTTATTTTTTAAAGTATTGCCTTCTTTAAGAAAGAGTACCCAACATAAAAGCAAATAGATCCAAGACTGCGCAATACGCAGTAAAAGTATAAAAGACTCATTTAAAAATCCTTTATAATCTAAAGCAACAATATTTTGCAGATTGTTGGTTACTGCCTCTAAAATCTCTCTTTTTTCGGCGGCTCCAGTAAAATAAAACGGAATGTAATTAATAGCAATAATTATGGCTGGTAAAAAATGGAGTCTCTCTTTTAACGTCCAGGTACTTTTATTTCGTAGTGTTTTTTTAATATAAAAATAGCCAATAGGGGTAATTAAAAATGTAATAGGCGCAAAAGACTTATAAAGATGAGGCACATAATTCATAACCCCATACTTAATAATAAAATAGAAGCTATTAGAAATGGCAAGTAGTATAAAGTAGGTAGCTAATAATAAAAGCGAGTAAGAATTTTCTTTGTTTTTAGATATAAGAAGGTTAACCCCTGTTAATAACATAAAAAGAATACCTATAAAGTATATAATATCTACAACCATTGTCTCCTATTTTTTTTTTTGAGAGTACTAAAATTATTAAAAACAGTAAAAATTGTTTTTTTTTGATGTACCAAAATTAATGTATAAAATTTTAAAAAAAAATATAATTACAACATTATGAAAAAATCGTACTACTTTTTAATTGTTTTTTTACTAAGCATTAACATCTATGCACAAGGTATTGCCATACAAGGTATAGCTAGAGATAATACAGATGCTGCTATTACCAATGAATCTTTGTCTTTCGATTTTAGAATCTTAGATGCCGATGACGTGAGTCTTTATGCAGAAACCCAACAAATAACAACCGATAATTTTGGCTTGTTTTCTCATGTAGTAAGTACAGGTACACCCTCTAGCAGTGTTACCTTTAATAGCATCGATTTTAAAAAACCAAACTTAAAAATGTTGGTGTATGTAAACGATAATGGTACCAATATAGAAGTGTATAACCAAGAATTACAATACGTACCCTATGCCCATTATGCAAAAGCGGCTACAACTGCTGTTAAGGCAGACAATGGGGTGCCTCCAGGTACCATTGTTGCTTTTTTAGGCGAAGACGATAAAATACCTACAGGTTGGGTAAAATGTATGGGGCAAGACATTTCTTCGGGTGATGAATATGCAGCCCTTAGAGCAGTAGTTGGTTCTAATTTACCCGATTTAAGAGGGCGTTATTTAAAAGGTAATGGGCGTGGTAAAATTCCTGTAGATGCTATAGACTATACCTCTAATATTGCAGAGTATCAAGATCAAGTGCTGTTAAATCACGAACATGCTATAGATATTAATACTAATAATGGGGGGGCACATGGTCATAAAATAACAATGTTGCCAGTAAATGATTTTGATGGTAGTTTTCGAGGTAATATGCAGACACTAACTAACACAAGTGGATCTAACGAAGGGTGGGGTAGTGCTCCTCTTGATATGCAAAATTTTCTTCCGGGGTTCCCTCCCCGAAATCATACTTCTACAGATGGTAACCATAATCATAAAATAAAAGGTAACACAAATACTAAAGGAGGTAAAGAAAACAGACCTTGGACAGTAATAGTAAATTATATTATAAAACTATAAGTATCTTAAAACATATACAATGCTAAAAAAAATACTACTTTTTGTGTTAATACTTTGGGGGGTTACCTTTCAAGCACAAACAACACAAAGTAAAAATAGATTGTTTTTAGGAAGTGGTACCAATCAAAAAAAAGAGGTTAATAACAACAAGTTTTTAAATCTACAAATAGGGGGTACCCTATTATTTCAAAGAAAAGCTTCAGAAAATATCTCTAGCTATATCGGTTTTCCTTACTCCGTTTTATACCTGCCCAAAACTTTTGTGGTTGGTAAAACAGTTATTTCTAAAGGTTTTTATGCAGATGAAGTCCGTTTAGATTGGGAAATTGGGGCCAACCAAGACAATATAGATAAAATTCAAATTTTAAGAAGAGAATTAGGGTCAGATTTGCCGTTTTTACCCATAGCTAATGTAGCTAAAGATATTTATACTTACAGTGATACTCAAACAGATACCGGTAAATTGTATGAATATAAAATAAAAGCAGAAGGTATAAGTAATGTTGAAGAAGAGTTTTTAACTTACGTTCAAGGCGTTGGGTTTAGAAACCCTACAGCTACGGTTTCTGGGAGTGTAAATTACGAAGGGGGTAATCCTGTAAAAGACGTTACTGTATTTGCAGAGGCTGTGGGTGCAGAAAATACAGATGGGGGTAAAAGTATTGCCTTTACCAATACATTCGCCACTACAGGCCCTTTAAGAACTCCTATAAAGGCAAATGCAGTTACTTTTCAAACTTGGGCAGGTTTAAATACAGCCTTAAAAACAGGAACTAATTTTACCTTTACCACCAACCAAGGTAAAGTTGTAAACACTGTATTTAGTTTGGTAAAAGAAGATGATAAATTAGTAGTTACCTCTAAGGTAGGATCTACACCTTTATTAAATTTAACGCTTACAAAATCCTTGCCTACAGGAGAAATAGATGCCTTTGGTAATGATATTTATAAAAAAATAGCAGATTTTAAAGCTAGTGAGTTCATTCATTTTTCAATTGTTTTAGAAGATGGTAAAGCACCTATTGTTTATGTAAATGGTAGGTCCATCACCGAAGAAAGTATTCAGCAAGCTAGTACAAATTTAGACGAAAGTTTAGCACCGAGCCTAGTATTGGTTGCTAATTTAGATACCTATACTGTTAACAATACAGAAAAAGTACAACAATGTTCTTTTAAAAGTGAAGAAACATGGCATTTAGATGAGTTTCGAGTTTGGGAAAAGGCACTTACTGCTGCAGAAATACGAAGAGATTTTAGACGTTATTTAAGTGGTGGAGAGCCTGGCTTAAAAGTATATTTAAGAGCAGACGAAGGGGCAGGTAATATGTTGTATGACTTGTCTAAAAACGGCTTTGTGTATAATGAAAATCATGCCTCTATACTTGTAAATAACGGTGGTAGCTTTAGTTTTAGCAACAAAGTACCAAAAAGAAGTCAATTAGGTGTTTTTGGGGTTACCGATTCTAGTGGTACCTACACCATAGCTGCCATACCTTATAAAGGTAATGGTGAGAGTTTTAAAGTTACCCCATCTTTAGGGGTACATGAGTTTAGCCCAGCTACCCAAACTCTATTTTTAGGGAAAGATGAACCTGTAGTAAACCAAGTAGATTTTACAGATGTTTCTTCATTTGCATTTAGAGGTAAGGTGGTGTACAATGTACAAGGTGTTTTTAACCCTTTGGAACAAAAAGATCCTAGTACTTTAAGAGATTCTGAAAATTACAACCAATACTTAAATAATGGAGTACCTATAAACAAAGGACGCTTTTATTACGAAGGAGGCACAAAAAACCCAGAAACTGGTTTTTATGAAGGAGGAGCTTTAAAGGAATACCCAGTAGTAGAAGTAGAAGGAGCCAACATATATATTGATGGCAATCTTGTATTTGATGAAGACAATCAACCTGTGGTAACAGATGCAGAGGGTAAATTTAAAATAGCTGTACCTATAGGGAATCATAAGGTAGAAGTAAAAAAAGAAGGCCATGTATTTGCATTAAACGGTCGTTTTCCAGAAACAGGCACCTTTGAGTTCTTCGAAGATCAAATAGAAACCCGCTGGTTTATAGACACCACTAGAGTTTCTTTAGTTGGTAGAGTGGTTGGGGGTAAAAAAGAGTTTGAAAAGCCCATTGGCTTTGGGTTTGATGGTGCGTTTACTCATAAAAACTTTGAAGATACTACAGAAGAAACGACTGAAACCATTTCATCGAACAACAATATTGGGGTAGCACAAATTACTTTTAAAGGAGATTTGAATTCTCCTAGTTTAGATAAAATTATAGCGACTAATTCAGTAACAGGAGAGTATCAAGTAGATTTGATTCCTTACCAATATAGCATACAACAATCTGGGATAAGTATTGCTAGTAATACAGATATTTCATTATTAACGGCTACAGAAACCTTAGATTTACGTGAGGTACCTGCGTTAGAAACTACAACTCATACTACAGAAGATGGCACAGAATATACCTCAGATCCGTATCATTATGTAAAGAGCTTTCGCTACAATTCTCCAGTTAGTTTTGCATTTTTACGCCAAACGCATGAGAATAACATTACCATAGAAGAAAACACCTATGATATTAGTGGGTTAGCTGTACCAATTTACATGCAACGAAAACGCTATGATGTATTTTTTGAGGTCTCTCAAAACTATGTAAATAAAGATGGTGATGAAGATGTGGTGACCAAAGAGTTTTTTACTGATGGTGAATTGAGGGTGACGAATAATTTAGCCATATCCGGTTCAGAAAAGGTTGTCTTAGAGAAAAATAATACAGAATACAAGTATTCGTTCATGGCAGGAATACCCAATATATCGCATACCGATGGTTTTAAAAAGGGCATGACAGTACAGTATGTAATAGAGGGGCAAAATCCATTAAGTTTACCAGATACTACATCTTTTAAAAGTGAGGGAATCATTAAAGGAGGAGCGCCAACTAGCGGTACTACCTTTTCTACAGTAGCCCCAGAAGTACCCGATATAATTTTACGAGACCCACCAGGGTCCAATAGTTTTGCTTCTATAGAAAAAGGAACTTCTATTTCTTTTGAGAAATCATACAGCAATCAAGTGAATAGTTCCATAGGAGGTGGTGTATTTGTATCTGCAGGAGCTGATGTAAGAATTTCAGTTGGTGTTCTTGGATTTCTTACGAATACGGAAGTATCTGTTGTAGCAGAAGAAGAAAGAAGTATGTCTTTAGCGGTAGAAAACACTAGAGAAAATACTACTTCAAATACCTATACATTTAACCAAACGATTTCTACAAGTGATGATCCTGATTATGTAGGGGCAGATGGTGATTTGTATATTGGTAATGCAAAGAATGTATATTATGGGATGATTAATAATATGATTATTAGTGAAGAAACTTTAAAAGATAATGACAATAATACTATCCCTTCCATAGAAATTTCTGTGACTACGAAAGATGATGTATCTAAAACATTGCATATTTCTAATGTTAAAGATTTTTTTATAGCAGAGCAGCCCACTAACACCTTTTTTGCGTATTCACAAAAAAATATTATTGAAAACGTAATTCCTAATTTATTGGAATTGGCGGCCAATGTAGATGCCAATGCTGAGGATGTAGAACCCCACAAAACTCCAGAATTTTATTTAGGGCAAGCAGATTTATGGCGTAGGGTAATTCAGAACAATGAAAAAATGAAGTACGATGCCTTGACAGATAAAAATGCATTACAGCAAAGAGTTCTGGGTAGTGTTAGTTCTAGATATCGTAATTTACAAAATACTTTAAAAGATCTAATCCGTGAAAATTTCTTTTCTAACAAATCTTTTGATGCTGGGCTTGGTGAGTTAACCAATAACATAACTACTTCTGCAGTTCGTTCTAGTAGTGTTGAATACGCGATAGAATTAAGTAATGAAGCTAGCTCTGTAAGAGGAGCTTTTGTGAACGAAAATGGAGGGTCAATAACCATATCATCTTCAACAGGATATACAAATACAAACAACAGTACTACATTACAAGAAATCACTACTAATATAGCCTATACCCTCAAAGACAATGACGATGCCAATTTTTTAAGTGTCGATATCATTAATGCTTTTGATGGTAATGGTCCTGTTTTTGTAACTAAAGGAGGTGCTACGTCTTGTCCTTACGAGGGAGAAACCACCTCTATTTTCTTTAAGAATCAAGATTTTGATGCAGCTGTTGTTGGCGAAGGAGGCGAGAGTTTATCTGTCGCTACAAATAATGTATACACATCAGAAATTACGGTAGAAAAAGCTTTGCTGTCTAATGTTCCAGAGAGTGATGCTGCTATTTTTACTTTGTATTTAAAAAATAATAGTGAAACCCAAACGGATTTAGAGTTTGGTTTACATGTAGATGCCACCAGTTTAAATGGGTTGTCTTCTAATATTAGGTCATCTGGGGTGAATGTTTTTTTACCCTTTAATGAAACGATAGAGTTTCCTTTTGAAGTTAGAAAAACTTCTTCGTCTAGTGTTTACAATTACGAAAATATTAGAGTTTTCTTAAAAAGTCCTTGTGACCAAATAGATAGCTATCAAGATTATGTAGATGTATCTGTAGAGTTTAAGAAATCGTGTTCAAAAGTGGCACTTTCAGCGCCACAGAACAACTGGGTTTTTAACATCAACGAAGCTTATTCTGTAGATATAGAGGGTAATCGCACCATAAACAAACTACCAATAAGCTTTACCGATTTTAATACCGATTTTGCAGGTTTTCGTAAAATAGAGTTGCAATATAGAAATGCAAGTGCTTCTACTTGGTCTAAATTTGCTACGTATTACGGTTCTGAAGAATTAAAAGATACAGCAGGCGATCTAGAAGGGTTTGTAATAGGAACATCTGATGCTGAGTTTACCTACAATTGGGATATTGTAGGAGAAAACATTCCTGATGGCGATTATGAATTTAGAGCTATTTCTTATTGTACCGATAACATTACCAATGAGTCTGCCATAGTAAGCGGAACCATTAACCTAAATGCGCCTGTAGTTTTTGGTACTCCAAAACCAACCGATGGTATTTTAGATGTAGGCGAAGACATTTCAGTTCGTTTTAACGAAGATATCTTTGAGCGAATTACCACCACCATAGATGTTGTAGGGTTAAAAAACCAACAAGAAATAGACCACAGTGTATCTGTACAATTGGATGGTTCTAGCCGTAAAATAGAATTGCCCAACCAACGTTTAAGCAATCATTCTTTTGCTTTACAATTTTGGTTTAACAATGCCACTACAGGTGTTGGAAGCTTAGTATCTCAAGAAAACGGAATAGAAATTGGAATCGATGGCAATCATCTAGATTTTTCTGTAGGCGGTAAAACCGTTTCTACCAAGACCAGAAACACTCCTTTAAATGCCTCGCAATATAATTTTTATTCTTTTGTATATCAAGATGGTACAGATCCACAACTTTTAATTATAGAGAATGGTGAAATACTAGAAAATCTAACTTTAGAGAACCCTCTAGACATTAACACCAGTAGTTCATTATTTATTGGAGGCCAAAATGTAAAGGGGAATATTCATGATGTACGTATGTGGGCAAAATCGTTTACAAGAGCTCAAGCCACAGTAGCCAAAGACCTTACCTTAACAGGAAGAGAGCTTAATTTACTAGGATATTGGAAACTAGACGAAGGGCATGGAAGTACAGGCTTAGACAAAGCCAAACGAAAAAATGCGATAGTAGCTTTAGATTGGGCTATTTTTCCAAAAGGAACAGGGTATGCTTTTGAGAATAACGAATACCTGAGTTTAAATAGTGTTGGTTTTATACAACCCACAGATCAAGAAGATGTAACACTTTCATTTTGGATAAAGCCAAGTGCCACAAGCTCTGGGACTATTTTTTCTAACGGAAAAGGAGACGATTCAGAGCCTGTATTAACCAACGGCTATAGAAACAAATGGGCTATAAATATGGAAACAGATGGCCATTTGGTATTGGTTACAGAAAATAAGACCTATCCAATAACTAGCAATGTATTAGCATCAGACAAATGGAGTCATATAGCACTTACTTTACGAAGAGGAGCTTCTTTAAACGCTTTTGTAAACGGTAAACAAGAGGTTTTTGTAAATGCCGCTACTATTGGAGGTTTTACAGGAAATAAAATACTAGTAGGAGCTCGTTTGTTCGAGGATCTTTCAGGTAATATAACGATAGACAATCATTTTACAGGCATACTGGATGAGTTGCGCTTTTGGAATACCGCACGAAGTATAGATCAAATACAAAGAGATCGTTATTTTGAGATAGATAAAGAAAGTACAGGGTTGTTGTTGTATATGGATTTTAATGAAGATACTACCAATAGAGATAAAGGACCAGCGTATCATCATGCAGATATCAACCTAACAACAGGTACTACCTTTTCAGTATTAAGTACTGGGGCTTCTCAGAATTACAAAGAAGATTCACCGCCTATAAAGCCACCGTTAAAACTAACCAATATCCCATTTAACACGGTAATTAACGGCGATGAGATGATTATAGAGCCTAATTTAACTGAAGAAGAATGGCGATTGTTTGAAGGAGAGGTTATTACCTTTACAGTAGCACGATTGTCGGACATGCATTTTAATACCCAACTATCACCCGTTACTTGGTCTGTTTTAGTAAACCAACAAGAATTAGAATGGTTTACAGAAGACAATACCAAAGAAGTTGTCGCTCAAAAAACAGCAGGAGATCCGTATTCATTTACGATGGATTTAATCAACGTAGGGAATAGCAACCAGCCATTTACCATTTCTGGAGTTCCCACATGGATGCAGGCAGAAGTGACCTCTGGGAGCATAAGTCCCAATTCAACAAGGCAAATTACTTTTACCGTCGATGCAGATTTGGCGATGGGTTCTTATGCCTCAGAAATTTTCTTAGAAACAGCATCTACATACAACGATCGTTTATCGTTTAGTTTAAGAGTTTTGGCAGATGCACCAGATTGGTCTGTAAATGCCGCCGCGTATTCTAATAGTATGAATGTTATTGGAAAGATTCAATTAGATGGGGTGTTCTCTAGAGATCAATACACCAAAGTAGGTGCGTTTGTAAATAACCAGCCAAGGGGAGAGGCATATTTGGTTTACGATTCTTTTTACGATACTTATTTTGCCTACCTCACTATTTATAGCAATGCGGCTACTGCAAATTTAGGAGAGCAAGTTACCTTTAAAATATGGGATGCCATCAATGGAAAAACATTGGTAGCAGCCATAGACAATACTGCTGCAATTAATTTATTATCTAATGAGGTTTTAGGAAGTAATTCCAACCCTAAAATATTTTCAGCCACCAATTTATCAGAACAAAATCTTCCTTTAAATGAAGGCTGGTCTTGGGTTTCCTTTTTTGTAGATGATGAACGATTAGGAACTATAAGCGAGGAGTTGTTTAGTACACTAACGCTTGAAGATGGAGATGTGATAAAGTCGCAAAGTAAATTTTTAATACGAGAAGGCGAGTTCTGGGAGGGTAATATAGAAGCCTTAGAGGCCGAAAAAATGTATAAAGTTAAAATGGCAAATAGCAATACGCTACCATTAAAAGGACCAGAAATAGATTCGAATACTTATACAGTAAGCATTTTTGGTAAGGCAGATGAAAACGACACCCCAAAATGGAACTGGTTGCCTTACCCAATACATAGAAATGTTGCGCTAGTAGAAGCGTTGGCTTTTTATAACCCCACAGATGGCGATGTAATTAAAGATCAGTTTAATTTTGCTATCTATAACGAAAGTTCGGGTTGGCGTGGTACCCTTAATTATCTAGAACCGGGTCATGGGTATATGCTAAAATCTAGTACTACACAAACCTTTAATTACGCTAATTCTCAGATATTACAGAAAACAGCAAATAAGAAAACGATTGTAGCAAGTAAAAACGATTATGAAGCAGGTTTTGCACAATACAGTAGTAATATGAATATTGTAGCAGAAGTAATAGCGGATACGGATTTTAATAAAGTTCATGTATACGATACGAATAATGTATTACGTGGTCTTGCAGAGATTACAACCATTAATGATAAAAAGTATAGTTTTATTACTGCGTTCAGTAACACTGTAGAGACCTTAAAGTTTGTATTGGTAAACGATTACGAAGCATTAGATATCAACACCAAATTTACCTTTAAAGACAATGAGGTTTTAGGAGATTTTGATACCCCATTACAATTGTCTGCAAACGCTTTAGATACTGAAACGATGGAGTTAACAAACACCACGTTGTATCCAAACCCATTTACCAATACTATATTTATAGATTTATCTAGCCAAACAGGAGCAACTTCTAAAGTAGAAGTATTTAATGCGATTGGTGTAAAGGTTCTAACAAAAAAAGTATCAGTTGTACAGAAGCTAGAATTAAATACCACAAATTTACCACAAGGTGTTTATCTAATCCGTTTATCTGACACATCTGGGAAATTTGCGATTAAGAAAATGATTAAAGAGTAATTTATGCTAAGATATTTACTAGTATTCTTTATAGGTATTTGTTGTACAAAAGCTTGGGCACAACCCCCAAATTGGGATTTAGATGTAACCAATTATCAATTTAGTATGACCCTTACAGGCTCTTTAAATATCAACGGTGCAACTTTATCATCTACAAATGATAAAGTTGCTGCCTTTGTAAATGGCGAACTTAGAGGTGTTGCTAGCGTGAGTTATGTGAATAATGCACAAAAGTACGTGGTGTTTTTATCTATCTACGCAAATGCAAATGAAGAAGAGATTAATTTTAAAATTTATAATAGTGCTACAGATACAGTAGTAGAAGTAGATAAAACCATAATTTTTCAAATTGATGATAATTTAGGAAGCGTTTTTCAGGCTATAAGTATTGCGCAACCAGCTTTACAAAGTAGTGCTAATTTTACTAGTTTTTCTCTAAATGGTGTGCAAGAAAAATCTGTAATTATATCTGAAAATAGCATTGCTATTGTAGTTCCAGAAAACACCATAACTACCAATTTGATTGCAAATTTTACGGTAAGTGATCGTGCAAGTGTTTTTATAGATAACGTTTTACAAACTACAGGGGTATCTTCACAAAACTATACATCTCCATTAGTTTTTCAAGTATTATCTGAAGATGAAAGTACGTTAAAAGAATATGTGGTTACTGTAGAAAAAGAAGTGCTTATCTCTAACTTAAATGTAGAATTGTCTTCATCTTCTTTTTTAATTGCTCAAAACCCGATAACCATTACCCTAACAACTACCGAAGAAGTAATAGACATTAATTACGAAGACTTTATTTTAGAAAATGCTGCTATACAGTCCATTACTAAAAATGATGCAACCAATTATACGTTACAATTAGTAGCGTTACAAGATGGTTTTTTAACGATAAAAATGCCTGTAGATGTTATCAAAAGCTTGCAAGATATTCCCAATAATGCTTCTAATATTTTGCAATTTACTTATGACAATTCCAAACCTTATTTGGTTTCTATTTTAAAAAAACAGCCCAATACGACCATAACAAACGCAAATACTGTAGTGTTTACAGCTACATTTAACAAAGCTGTGCAAAATGTAACTCCAGAAAGTTTCCAAACAGTTGCTGGGGGTGTTATTGCAGTAGAAAAGGTTACAGATACAATATATACACTAACTGTTTCTAGTTTAGTAGATTACAATGGGTTGGTTTCTGTAACGTTAAACCCAGATCATTCCATAAAAGATAATTTTGGAAACCTATTAAGAACAGCTATTTTTAAAAACTATTAATATGAAAAAGACATACTTATATGTTCTGTTTATAGTTTATTTTTCTTTTCTTGGCACCAAAGTAAGTGCACAAAATCCAAACTGGTCGATTAATCCGTCCAACTATCAATTTAGTGCCACCTATACTACTTTTTTAACGGTCTCAGGAACCAATTTAAACAAGACCAACGACCAAGTTGCCGCTTTTGTAAATGGTGAGATTAGGGGTGTAGGTAATTTAGTATATGTAGCTTCGTCAGATAAATTTGTAGCCTTTTTAACAGTCTATGCCAATACCTCTGGAGAAACTATAAATTTTAAAATATACGATAGTTCTGCAAGTACAGTTTATACTGCCATACAAACAGATATTTTTGTCATAGATGCCACTAAAGGAAGTGTTTTTCAATCTTATGCTATTTCCAATACAACCCTAGACGATAGAAGTGTTTTAGCTGATGTAAATTTTCAAGGGATTACTGCAGTTACAAAAACAACATCGAGTTCAAAAAACAACAATATAGTAGATACTTTTTCTTTTGTATTACCACCAACTACAGATTTAAGTACATTGGTTGCAGATTTAAGTATACCTTTTAATGCAAAGGCTTTTGTACTAGGGCAAAGACAAGTATCAGGTGTAAATACCTTAGATTTTACAGATACTGTTGTTTATCAAATTTTATCAGAAGATGAAAGCAATAGAAAGGACTATTTTATTAATGTTGCACTGGCGCAAAACAATACAACTACAGGAGTAAGTATTTCAAGTAATTCTACTACAAAAGACTACTTAAAAGAAATAGAGGTAGAATTCTCGAACCCTATAATAGGTTTAGAAAGAGACGATTTTGAGTTAAAAAATGCAGTTATTTCTAAATTTATTGAAGTAGATGCTAAGAACTTTATTATAGAAATTAGTGCAATTACAGAGGGTACATTCTCTATTTTTCTAAAACCAGAGAGTGTTGTAGATGCAGATAATATTACCAATACTGTTTCTAATACCTTAGAATTTATTAGTGATACAACGCCACCAATGCTTACCCTTGCAGAATTAAAATTTGAGGGTAATGATACGTATTTTGAGTTGACCTTTAATGAAGAAGTGTATAATGTAGATTTGTCAGATTTTCAATTAACAGGAATGCTCAAAAACAAGTACTTAATAACTACAGGTCAATTAGGATATTTTTCTACACCAATATCTCAAAGAACTGCTACAACTTATAGAATAAATGTAATAAGGGTTGATAATGATGAAAGTGAGGGAAGTTTATTCTTAAAAGTAAAATCAGATTCAGATATCGAAGATTTAATGGGGAATTCAATTTTACCACAAGAAACGTTTGCTTTTTTCTTAGATAAGCAAACATTATCTACAAAAACATATGCTTTAGACTCACTATTTTCTATATACCCAAATCCTGTAAAAGATCTTATTTTTATAACATACCCCAATGAGGTATATGTAAAGTCTATTGTTCTTTACAATGTAAGTGGTAAAAAAATATTTAAAACAAAAACAGCGCTTAAAAAGTTTTCAGTTGCTAATTTAAGTAATGGGCTTTATTTTGTAAAAATGATGACAGATAAAGGTGTGGTTTTAAAGAAGTTTATAAAGAATAATTAGGTGGTATAAATTATTCTTATGAGCATCTAAAAAATAGACAAAAGGTCCATAATATAATCTTAATGCTTTACTATAGGGTGTTTTGAAGCACATACTTTTCAATTAAATATTATTAAGATTCTTTCAATTGTGTAGATTAAGTAAAACTATTTGTATAACCAACAATGCTTTGCAACTTTCATAAACTTAAAATTAAACAATCAATTTTTAACAGGTGGGTATACGAGGTTAACTCACAAAGCCAATACAGCAATGTAGGTAGTTCATTAGAAGTCTTGTTAAAGTATCAATTTTAAATTAAGAAAAAAGAGAGAGTTAAAGGCTTGTGACGTCCTGAAATAGCGTTACAGTGTAGAGATATTATAATTTTTTAATACAACACTTTTCTAATAAGTGTGTAAAAAATCCCCTTAAAAAACTATTATTTCTAATCTATTTTAATAATTATTAGAAATTTTTATAGTGTAGGCTTAACAATCTATTTTATACAAAAAAGACCGCTTATCTTCGGGGTCTCTCACTCTATTAATTAATTCAGGTTTGTAATTATTAATTTCTTTAATTAAAGAAGATCTTTTGGCTTTTTGTTTTTCATACTCTAAATGCTGTATGTCAAATATCTCATCTAAATCATTTTTTGTCAAATAATGATCATTTATTTTTTTATTGTGTATTAATTTCTTAATAATGCTATTGTACTCTTTAAATTCCTCTTTTCTCTTAAAACGATAAATTGTATAAAAATAAATTAGCATAAAAATTATAACTGTAATAATTAAAGGCAAATAAATGTTTGTCGATTTTTTAAACTCTGGTCCTATAACAGTGCTGTTAAAATTAAAATTTTTTGGAGTAATGTAAATTCTTGGTGTCCATGAAGATAAATCTTGTTCAAATTTAACAGCATTTCTAAACATATTTGTCATATCTGTAACTTTACTTACATCCCACATGCTTATATCTTGATTAAATTTAATGGCTTCAGCAAACATACCACCCATTAATTTTACATTAGAAACATCCCAATTAGATAAAGGTTTATTAAAATCCAAAGCATTATCAAACATCCCACTCAAATTAGAAGCACTAGAAACATCCCAAGTATTAATGTCTTTATTAAAAAAACTTTCAAAAAACATACCATTAAATAGTATGCCTTTACTAACATTCCATTTAGATAAGTCTGAATTAAAATTTTTTGTACCATGAAACATGTCGTTAAAAAATTCTACATTTTCAGTATTCCAATTACTAATATCTCCATTAAATTCTTCGCAAAATCCAAACATCCAACTCATACTGGTAACATTAGAAACATCCCAATGACTTATATTGTCGTTAAATTTTTTATTTTTATAAAAAAGATAGCTCATGTCGGTTACATAAGTAGTAACAACATTTTCTAAAGACTCGTTGTTTTTTACTAATTCTTTTAATAGATCGTTGTCAACTATTAAGTAGGAAGTATTGTTAAAAGTATAAGTTTCTCCAACTTTAGCAGCTTCATTACATTTTATAGTAATTCCGTTCTTATCTAAAAAAACTTTTGGTGAAATTTGTGCAAAAAGAGTTAAAATTAAAAGTAGTTGTTTAAAAATCATTGTTTTTTTTACTAAAATATTAATTTAGATGATTTAGAGGCGAACATTTAGTGTTTTATTTTGGTTTTTTTAGTTGTAAACCAATTTAACCTAAATAAAAAAAGATTTTAATATAGTTTAATTGCCTTTTTGAATTAAGAAGATTTTAGATACCAAGTTTATTATGCTATTTAATAAGTTAGGCATATTAGCCTTATACTTTTATTTTTAGAATTATTGTAAAGGGACTTGATAATAAGTGTTTTAAAACATAAAATATACCTTTTAAATGTTGGCTGTAGAAAATAATTTTATTAGAATAACATACAAGCACAATTAAAAAAAACATAAATACATGCTAAAAAAAATATAGGATAATACGATGTCGCATATTTTTTTCATAGCATCTCTCTGTAGCTCTTAGTTTTACATATCATTTTTATGTAATAAAAATATAATTTAAAACTAGTTTGGTTATCATTGGTTTAAATACTTAAAATACTTTTTTAAAAATTTATAAATCTTTTAAAAACTTAAATTTACAAATATGTTATGAATGATGTCCTAAATTAGTTATTATTTAAATTGTAATCAAAAAAGAAAGTTCTGTTAAATATATTACGAATTTAAAAAGATAGTGAAAAAGAGACGTAGATGTTTAAACTCTACAAATTAAGAAGCCCTTTACTTTAATGTAAAGGGTTTTTTGTTTAAGTTAATTGAGAGTCTTTAAGAGGTTTGTTTTTTTCCTAAGGGATACAATTCTTGTTGTATAAAACCTTTTGGGAAATCTTCATCACCAGAAAAACCTAGCTCTATATCTCTACCAGAATGTGGTATGTAATTGGTTTTAAAGAGGTAGTCCCAAATACTTAAGGTTAATCCGAAATTTACGCCATACTTGTGTTCTTCAGGCAATTCTTTTGCATGATGCCAAATGTGCATTTTTGGGTTGTTAAAAATGTATTTAAGGCAACCATAATCCCAATTAATATTGGCATGATTTAAGTGGCCAATTGCAATATTAAAAAAATGTACAAAAGCCACATCTTGAGCAGAAAAACCACCAATAATTGCCAATGGAATGTATCGTAGAGAATTGTAAACTACAGGTTCCATCCAATGATAGCGCAAATGTGCTGCAAACCCCATTTGTTTTACAGAGTGATGCACTTTGTGGAAATTCCATAGAAATTCTGATCTGTGTAGCAATCGATGTGTCCACCATTGTACAAAATCTACCACAATAAAAAAGATAAAAATTCTTACAACAAAAGGGAGTTTGTTAATTTCTAACAATTGAAAACTAGAGACAGATAAACCTACAACGCTTAAAATGTCATTAAAAATTGTTGCAGTGGTGTTAGATAATGCCATCAACACAATTAGGTTTAGTAAAAAGAAATTAAAAAACATGTAAAATGTGTCTAACCAAAAATCTTTTCTGAACAATGACTGATTTTTTCGCCAAGGAAAAATAGCTTCTAATCCCCAAACTAGCAATGAAATCAAAATTAATCCATAGAAATAATTCTCCCAATTCAGCTCCATCAAAACAGATTGTTTTATGTAGTTCCAATAATCAGCATACGAGCTTTTTATGATGTCTATGTATTTGTTCATGGTATTACAAAAATACGAAGATTTTTTCTTTAAAAAAGAAATGCTAGTCGCATAAAAAAGTATATTTTTTTAAATACAATAACAATATGATAATAAGAAATCCTTACCCATATTTTTTAAGCCTTATTTAAAACTATTGAATTTTAATATTTAAAGGATGTAAAGTGCATCGTTTAGAGATATTAAAATAGCTTTATTTTTAAACTAAAATTTATTTATTAGTACCAATTTTCTCTAATAATCATAACTTTTATAAAATTTTATAGCATCTTATTAAAAATAGTTTTTTCGGTTTAAAAACCTTTTTTACCTAAAAGAGTAATGATTTTACTTATACAATTAACCCGTTGTGCATTATGATTTAAGAAAAAAAAGTTGTTCATATTACTGAAAATCAGTAAATTGATTTAACCACAAATCATTAAATATGAACAACTTAAATGCAAATTACGAAAGAATTTTGGAAGTATTAAGAAAAATATCAAAAGAACAGCTTTTAAGTTATCAAAGGCGTCAACCAAAATTTAGTGATTTAGAACTTATTAGTTTGAGTTTAACTGCTGAATTTATGGGAATTGATAGTGAAAATGACTTGTTTAGAAAACTTCCAAAACATATTT
>Ga0209138_1000212_pt1 | contig 58818 bp, 46 predicted proteins | sample SaaInl3SG_22_DNA_FD_184645 | JGI IMG/M metagenome (GOLD analysis project Ga0209138, IMG submission 184645) | Marine microbial communities from expanding oxygen minimum zones in the Saanich Inlet - ESP_153SG_22_DNA (SPAdes) (version 2) | ecosystem: Environmental > Aquatic > Marine > Intertidal...
CGATCAGGTAATCGGTTCTGGTGTCTTTGTCTTTTTCATTTTTAAGTAGTGCAAACATAAACTCAATTGGGTAGTAGTACTTTAGCCATGCGGTCCAATAAGAGAGCGTAGAGTAAGCTACAGCGTGAGACTTGTTAAATGAGTACCCGGCGTGTGCCTCAAAGTCTTGCCAAAGCTCTTTTGCTGCGTTGGGTGTCATATACTTTGAAGCACCCTCTACGAACTTCTCCTTAAAGACGTCAAACTCTTTAGCGTCTTTTTTCTTACCGATGATTTTACGGACCTTGTCTGCCTCAACCATGGTCATGCCACCAAGGTTTACACAGGATTGCATGACCTGCTCCTGATACAAGATACATCCAAATGTTTCAGAAGTGAACTGCTTCATTACTTCGTGGTGATAAACAATTTTCTGACGACCATGCTTTCTTTCAATATAGTCTTTTCCAATTGTATTCATGGCACCTGGGCGAACTAGAGCGTTAGATGCTGCAAGCTCATCAAAATTCTTTACACCCATTTTAATTAGAAGGTTTGTGTAGGGGGTGGCCTCACACTGGAAGACTCCCTTGGTGTAGCCATCAGAAATCATCTTGTAAACATTTTCATCTTCCATATCGATATCAAGAAGATTAATTGATTTCTTGTGTCTTTCTTCTACAATGTTTAGGATGTCTTTAAGTACGCTCAGTGTCTTTAGGCCCAAGGCATCGATCTTAATCAGACCAATACGTTCTGCCTCTTCCATATCTACCGCCACAACAGGGATGCGCTCACCAGATCCAGGAGAGTTTCTTGTTTCCATAGGTGCGTGGCGAAAGATTGGCTCTTTAGAGGTAACAACACCGGCAGCGTGAATACCAGTACCACGGATACGACCACGCAGCTGCTCCCCATACTGGAGAACTTCTGGATACTTTTCACGGAACCATGCGGTCTGCTTGGACGTGCAGTATTCGTCCCAGGTATCAATTAGTTTTAGAACTTTGTTGACATCTGTCAGGGGTATGTGTAGCACCCTTGCAATGTCTCTTACGACGCCCTTATCTTTAAACTGTAAGAAGGTAGCAATTGAGGCAACGTGTCGGTATTGCCTAAACAAGTAATCTTTTACCTCTTCACGACGAGTGTCTTGAATATCGGTATCGATATCTGGAAAGTCGTTACGATCTGGATTAATAAAACGGAAAAACAGTAGGCCGTGCTTGATAGGGTCTATGTCAGTAATGCCTAGCACATAGCATAGCAATGAGCCTGCGGAAGATCCTCGACCAGGCCCAACCACAATGCCCTGCTTCTTTGCCCAGTTAATCATATTACGCACTACCAAGAAGTATGGGCCAAAGTTTTTGTCTTCAATAATACCTAGCTCTTCTTCGAGGCGTTCCATGTAGCCCTCAACTTTATAGACACCACGCTCCTTTAGACCTTCAATGGCTAGAGTGGAAAGCTCTTCCATTGGGTTTTGATACTGAGCTGGTAGCAAGTCTAGGTGATCCTGAATGTTGTACTCTTCTACCTTGTCGGCAATCTCGTTGCTGTGGCTGTAGATATCTTCACGGTCAATGCCCTGAGACTTCATTGCTTCACGCATCTCTTCGTCAGAAAGCAGGTGAATGTCAAAGTTATCAAAGCTGATATCGCGCTCACCGTATAGATAGTTAAGCCTATCTTTTAGGTTGTCGTATTTCTTAGACTTATCATACGTAGCATCTTTTTGAATCTTGTTGCTGTAAGTGTTAAGAATTAGCTTAAGCTCTTGAATATCTTTTTGGCCTGTGTGCGCGTGGTGACAGTCTGGAGTGATCACTGCCTTAATTCCAAACTCGTCTGCCAAGGAGAGCAGCTGATGATTCATTTCTGCTGGGTTGTGAGGCATGACCTCGATGTAGTAGTCGTCTCCGAATACCTTGGAGTGCCACTCAATTTGTCTCTTAGCTTCTGCCAGCTCTCCAGCCTCAATTGCTTTTGCAATAGTTCCGCTGAGGCATCCAGAAGTAACAATGATGCCCTCTTTGTACTTCTCTAGTACTTCATAATCAATACGTGGCTTTTTGTAAAAGCCTTCTGTCCAGCCAATTTCATTTAGCTTGTTTAAGTTTTCCAGCCCTTGCTGGTTCTTGGCAAGGAGGACTATATGGTTGTAGACAAGATCAAGGGGGCCCTCTCGACTATCCCGATCCCTTTGATCAAACCTGTCTTCGGTTATATAGCCCTCCACGCCAAGGATTGGCTTAATGTCTTTTTCCTTTGCAGCCCGAAACATCTCCCTGTGACCAGAAAGAGAGCCGTGGTCAGTGATCGCCAAAGCGGTCATTCCCAGCTCTTGGGCGCGGTCTACATACTCTTGTGGGGTAGCAATACCGTCAAAGAGTGAGTAGTGGGTGTGAACATGTAAGCCAACGTATGACATGCTACCGCTTACCAGTCAAGGTTTGAGGTAGCAGGTGCTGCAGAGGGTTGGTCAAAGCCTAGGTAGTAGGCTTCCTGCTCTGCATAAGGAATATTGTTAAGTGCCATTTCAATAGGAAATGCCTCAACAGAATTCCAGTCATATGGCTCCGTGTCTGGAGCCGAAGGAATCAAAGTGTAGCTGGTTTCTGTACCTTGACCAGTTCGCTTTAGCTTCCATGCCATGTTAGAAATGCTGCCAGTTTCGATGGCGTACTCACGAATTGTGTTGAATACAGACATCTTGCTAACACCCATAGACCAAATAGCAACGTATGGCTCTTCGATACCGTCGTCCACTAGGACGTTGCAGTAAAAACGAAGACGTCCGCGCCATCCAGCCTTGGGGTCCTTGCGGTGCATCTCTTCGGCCCAGTCTCGGCCTTCAGTCTCCATTGTGTCTACGGCTCGACGGCGGTAGTCTTTTGGATTAGTGTGCTCTTTAACAACCAGAGCGAGTCCACGATCTTCTGAGTAGTTCGCAGAATCTTCGTCCAGCTCTTCGATAAAGCGAATCTTTACAGACTGCCCATCGGCTAGCTTCAGCCATCTAACTCTTGGCTTGTTTTCATCGTATTTTGGTTTGTCGAGCAGGGCATTAATGTTTGCGAGTCCCTTTGTTACGCTCATATTTTTTCTCCTTTGTTATTTGTTGTGTGTATTAGCTTAGCATAGCTGCAATGGATTTGTCAAAACTGAACTCTAGCGATGAGATAGCTTCGTCTTCCATTTCGCCAATATCTTTATATTTGTTATCTATTGTTATTACGGAAACACGAGACCCTAGTTTTTCAACTATTCTCTCTTTCATGTTTCCGCCTGCTTCGTCATTATCTGCAATAACAAAAATGTTATTAAAATATTTACGAAGAAGATCTACTTGGATGTTTGAAACGTTTGCCCCTAAAGTTGCTACTGCTGGCATACCAACCTGGTGCAGCCTAATAGCGTCAAAAGAGGATTCCACTACATATACTTTACTAGAGTTTTTGACTCTGTGCAAGTTAAACAAGACTTTGCTTTTGGGTAGCTTGGGGGTGTTCTTAAACTCTTTTCCCTCCACAGACCTACCCACAAAGCCTACCGCTATTCCGTCTGGCGAATGAACTGGTATTGTAACCATATCTCTATTGGAGGAATACCCGAGAGAAAAATGCTTTACGGAAGATTCCACGATGCGCCTACCATTGTAATAAGTCATAGCCCTTGCAGAGTCTAGTGCTTCATTATTTAATCTTTGAATCAGCAGCTCGTCAAACGGCACGTAGTCTGGCTTTTCTACAAGCTTGCTGCTCACCTCTTGAGCAATGTTTCCCTCTTGCTCTTTACTTTTAATATATCTAGCCGTCTCAAAATAACTACGCTTAGAAACGTGCATAATAAACTCATAAGGGTCTGCGACTTGATGACAGGAGAAGCAATAGAAGAACCCTGTGTACTTGTCTACCTCTCCTGCAGGAGTTCTGTGGTTGCCGTGATAAGGGCAGAAGATCAGGTAATCTGTATCTACTTCTCCCTCAATGTCGATTCCGATACCGACGAGAATCCTTTTGGTTTGTTCAGGTGATAGTACAGCACGTGATTTTTGTGTATTCCTAGTATGCACTGGCTCTGTTTCTTTCCTACGTATATTGCGTATATTGATAATTCAAATTCAAAGTAATTTTTGTTGTAGTTATATGATAGCGTATAATCCATGTCAATATCAAATCTTGGAACATATCCGGCAAGTCTCATTTGACTTAAGACTAATTTAATATATGCTGTTTTTAATCTTGGTAGATCTGCATCATCATGTATTTTGCCGTCTAGACCAAATTTTTTTATTGGCTTATGGTGTATTTTATCCATAATACATTATAACTACATATCTTCAAGATCCTTGTATTTGTACCAGCCTTTGTCAAAGTCTACCTGGACCATAAACTCTCCCATAAATCCATTACGATTCTTACGGAAGACGCACTCAATAACATCGCTGTTGCTGCCTCGACCAAGTGCCAGAACCCAGTCTGCGTCGTAAGCAATCTGACGAGACCATGCGGTCTGCCCTAGGGTAGGCACAGTTTCTAGCTTCGTTACATCGTCTGGTGTTGCAGAAGAGATAGCCATGATTGGCACCTCTTCTGAAATTGCCATAAGCTTTAGTTCACGAGAAAGGTTTTTCATCCTGACAGTTTCGTTTTCAGACTTTTGATTAGGACTCATAAGCTGTAGGTAGTCAACGATAACAAAGTCTGGCTTGTACTGATCAATCTTACCCCTTAAAACCGACGGGGTAATTTCTCCTCCAGTATCATTAGAAATAATCTTGAATTCTGGTTTGCCCTCGATCTTGTTTTTGTGCCAACGCTTAAGATCTTCTAGATCGACCTCTCCGTTGCTCAGCTTCCTGTGTGAAAAAGCACCCTCGCCCATAATGGTAAATGCGCGATTTCTAACTTCTGTTTCCGACATCTCTAGGCTAATTACCATGGGAGACTTTCCCTGTTTCCATGCCTGTACCGCAAAGTACAGAGACAGCCAGGACTTACCAATACCTGGGTAAGCCAGAAACACTCCAAGCTGACCTGGCATAATTCCAGAAGGAAGGTAATTGTCAAAACCGGGCAAGCCAGTTTTAATGCCAAGCGCACCAAGCTCTTGCTGCTCTTTTAGTTTTTGAAAGTATGCGACTGCAGAATCAATATCAGTTGCATCAATGTCCCGGATTGCAGACGTGTTCTTCTTTAGTTCGGAAGTCTTTGTGATTAAGTCTTCCAGCACAGCAGTACCAGCACCTAGCTGTACGTCCGTAGCAGCCTCTCTAAGGATGTCCTTTAGGCTGTCGTTAAGGTATTCGGTCTGCAGTTCTTCTAGGTGATGCTTTGTAGATCCTACATTATCAACTAGATTAAAGTCTCTAAACTTTTCTACTACTAAGTGTGGGGGTGGGGCGATGCCGTTTTTTTCAAAGTAGTTGCGAATAAACTCCCAGATGTCTCCATGGGTTCGCATAATCCCATCAACATTTGCCTGTAAAAGTACATGCACCTGCTTGTCTTCTAGAACTGCTGATATTACCTTAGACTCTGTATTATTCATTTAGCCACTCCTTTGCCATCTTGCGACGCTCTGCTCGTTCCCTGTTGTCTTGCTCTAACTGTTTCTTTGCTTGCACAATAGAGTCTGCATAGTTAGCAAAGTATTTCCAGCTAGGTGTGTGTGCTGTGTTAAAGTAATAATCCAAAAGATCATAACACACAGGAAGAGAGTAGGACTCTACAAGATTGTCAGATGCCCACTGCTCTTTGTTTAAATTGTGATCTGGCCTAGACCCGTAGCGTAACGTGTGTAACTTAGCGTAGCGACTGAGCAAAGCCATTCGGTCTTTGCGTTCCGCCATTACTCTTTGACTTCGTCTTTAGCTTCGTTAATCTTTTCAATTAGCTTGTTCTCGACAAAGCTGTAGATGCGATTAAATCCATCGTCTACGTGCTCTTCGTTACGCAAGGAGTCTTCTACTCCAATATCAATCCTTAATGATTGAAAGTTTCCAAGGTTTAAGGTGTAGCCCAATGCTACATTTACCTTAGTGTCTTTGTTTTCCATCTCTCATACCCTTCTAAATAGACTCTGTCCACATAGGAACAAAGTCACCATCTGCTGTCTTCATATATGTAAGAATACCATCCCCCAGCCTTCTTGTCAACTCCTGAACGGTGGGGGTGTTGTCATTTGTAATAAGCCCATCTTTTCTGGGACGACCAAAATGCTGTGATGCAAGCATATCACGAATTTCTTTAACTTGCGATTTAGAGTAGTAAGATCTTAGCCCCCACTTTCTTTCTCCGCCCAGACTAGCTCCTGTGGGCTCTGGGATCTTTCCCTGACTTCTAAGACGCGATAGATGTTTTTGGTGTCTTTGTACCAACTCAGCAGTTTCTTTAATTGTGTATGCTTGCTCTCTGTTTTTCTTAAAGTCGCTCAGGAGGCAGCTTTCTAGTTTGCCAGTCGTAATGTTGTAAAAAGACATAATGCCGTTTGCCCTGCTAATGTGGTGCTTTCTAACAAGGTTACCGTTTAAGAACCAGACTCTCTTGCTGCCCTCTATGACTGGTGCAGAGTTGTAGACTTCTCTGTCCATGAGAAACCTATACCGGAATGCCGACGGCTAACAGGTTTACGCCAACTGAAATATCTTCTGTAGAATTAAATCTAACGATAAACTCAACCCGATTGGTGGTGACTTGAGTCAAGATAACGGTGGCATCCTTACCTGCATCCACAGAGGCGTCCCCAAGTAGCCTCACCGAAGCCGTAACAATTGGCGGAAATCGAAAATCTTCATAGGTATAAGAAACAGAGACGTCGCCCTCTGAGGAAGAGCCACTGTTATTAGTTACGGGAATGTACGCACCAACAACTCTTGCGTCTGAAGTGCGTACGCTGTCTGTTGATCCAGACTCCGCATTATCAATGTTAGTGTACTTTGCGGTAGAAGAAGAAATGCTTTCAGATAGTCCGTTTACAGTTTCTACAATTTGATAAATGTAGGACAGATCTATGGGCTGGCCTCGACTTGGTGTTGGTATTTTTGACATGTTTTTCTCCTAGTAAATTATATCACTAAATGGTCTGATCGTCTAGCTTATATAGCAGTAAAGACGAATTGCTTCTGCTTGGATTATTAGACTTTAGATAAACCTCTACAGACATTTTGTTTGGCTTGCTGAGTTCAACAGTTCCGTCTTCTAGGGTATACTGTTCTGGATGTACAAAAGTTAATCCCGTGCCCTCTAATCTTTCTTTGTAAATCCAAACTGGAGCAGGCAGGGTCTCCCCCTTTCCCCAATTTACGAATACGTCATACTCTAAAGCTTTTTTAATTACAGAGCCACTTACTCTATCTTTAATCGTTACGGGATCCCACGCAATTTCAACGAAGGGTCCTACGCTATTATACTCGACGCTGGCCAATGTTTGGCCAGGCTCTTTTTCGAAAATGTAGTTGGGCCTAATTTTATAAATTGGAGAGTAGTGCGAAGATCTGTTTTTGTCTTCAGACACTATCCTGTACCTGGCGTAATATCCAAATGATCCATCGCTAAATACATCTAATGCTGGCAGAAAAGATTCTGGCAGAGATGCTTTAAGTTGACCGCTTCTTGACACTACAAAACATCCATTCCAAACCTAAACTCAATTATGTTGGATGAGTTTGGTTCTTTAACAATTGGATTGCCGTCATCCGTTTTAATTCTGGTGTAACCCGTCAGTCCGTAGATAGGATTTTGGGTAGTTGTATTCTCAAACCTAAAACCATCCAGGCTAACATAAAAATTACTGGAAGGGGTGGTTTGTCCAGACTCAATAACTGTTGCAAAAATTCTTGCAGAAGATACATCTTTCCAGCTGAATCCAGCCGTTTGCACCAGCTCGGAAAGCTTTTTGCTAACCACAAAATAACGGTTGTTAGCAAAGTTTACATCTGCATCTGACTGATTTACGATTGCCTCAAATCTAGCGTAGTTTGGAGGATTGTCTACATCTGAACTTGCGAACTCTACCATAATTCTTACAGATGAAACTGCTGGAGAAGTATCTTCAGTTTTGCCAACTACAGAAAAGGCTAACCTGAATTCGTCGTCTGGAGAATTAGAGTCAAAAGATAAGTTAATGCCATTGTAGTGTATGTGTTCTTTGTAAAAGTTAATGCCGTCTTCAAAGAACTCCAGGTTTCCGTCTACGTTTTCTTGAAGGTACGACAGGTCTCCACGAACCATCATTGATCTGCCCAAGAATCTTGGTCTTTCGTTTAGCCCTATTCTAATTGGTCCGGCAAAAAGAGTGTTGTTGGAGTTTGTTCTAAAAACTTTTTCTGTTATCGCTATCTCTCCAACTTCCCCGCCTCGACTTAAAGGTTCTACCTTTAGGGGGATATTCTGTGCAGAAAGCTGTTGGTGGTATTGCCAGTTTTCCGCAGCAGACAAAGAGAAGACTACGCGACTCTCACGACCTGCAGCAGCTGGATTAGACTTGCCAGGATAAACACCAACTTCGGTGATTTCAAATCTTTCATCGCTAGGAATTTCTGCCGCAAAAACAATCGTTGGATTGCCAAGCTCGTCGTAGACAAAACCTCTAGAAATAATTGGCATTCTTAATGTTTCGAAATCCAAGTTTTTCTTTTCTGAAAAGTCGGGGAACGGTACACCAACGGTCAGCGCTTCGGGGCCGCAGCCAATTGCAATATAGGAAGCGTAAGACTGAACCTGCCCAATAAGGTATTTGGACAGGATAGATCTGCCAGTGTTTGTAATCATTTCATTCTCCTAATATATTGTATCATTTTTTAGGTTGGACCCCAGAACAACTTCTATCTCTACCTGCTCATCTTGACGCATATTGATTACATCAGCAACCAAATTTCCCGTCAAAGGGTCGCTATAGAATACATCTCTTGAAGGTGCCAAGTCTTCGTCTATAGCGATCTGAGCTTCTTCAGCAGTAAGGTAGCATCCAATCAAGGTGTCATCATATCTGTCTAGCACGGGGAAGGTTGTGCAACCAACGACAGAGTCTTCTTCTCCAATGTAATATGGAGCAGGCCCTGTTCCTTGTTTTGGCACATAGTTTTTTAGTTTAATTCTAAAAGACTTAAACTGCTCTTCCAGAACTCCAGGAATTTTAAAAATATTTTTAGGGCTATACTTAAGCTGAAGCTCTCTAGTATTAGAGATTAGACCATAGAATTGACGTTGCCCATTTATAAGATCGTGCCTGGATACCGTCAGAATTTCCTGACCGCCTATTGCTTGAAACGTTAGATCCACCATTGCTTGCGATGGAAAGGTGTCATCGTTTTCAATAATAAGATCTGGGTCAGCAGACTTTGTTCCGCTGAAGCCATACGAAGAACCGAAGTCTGCAGATTTTCCAGGAGTGTCTGGGGTGGGGCTTATCTGTGAATTATCCATTAGTGCTATACAACCTCGCTTAAGTAAACTTCCATGCTGGGACCTTGAACATCCTTGGAGTAGGTTATATTATAGACTACAAATCGCGTGTCTGCATTTGATATCTCGCTAAAGTTATTCTGACCAACATAGTTAATTTTAACAATATCTCCCAGCTGCAAAGTTGGCATAGGGAATATCCTAATGCCAACAGATTTTCTTGGTTTCATTATTTTATCTACGAGCCAGCCCATCATGTTGTTTGCAGCATCTTGTGTCTGCAAATACGGAGCGTCAATTGAAAAGTCTTTTTGACCCTGAGAAATTCTAGAAAGCTTAATATCTGTAAACTTTTTGCTAGCTTTAAGTGGAGACTTTACAGTTCTATCAGTTACAAAGATTGGGTCTGCAAAGTTACCAACCTTCTCAAAGTATTCATCTACAGTTAGTTCATGAGTAGACTCTTGAGTAAATGTTACACCCTGGATCCTTAAGTAGTTCCCGCTTGCCGAGTCCAGTGTAAGGGTGGTGTCTGTGTGATTAAAGACCAAGAACTCTGCTCTATATGCCCCAGCAATAAATCCAGAAACAGTGTATCCCTTTACTCTGTTAAATGTTGGAGATATCTTTGCAAGCAGTGCTGGGTATGCTTTGTCATACCTTACATCAAAGTAGGCAGCCTCTCTCATAATTGTGCCAAATTCATTATAGTAAATATTGTATTTGGGTGGCTGAAGTGTGCTCAGTCCAGCAAGATATGTGCTTTGGATCAAGCCACTCATTGCATACTTTTGAAAAGATGCCTGACTGCTAACCGAGGGCACACCAAAAACGGATCGAACCGGCGTGTCTAAATCAAATGTGGTGTCCTGACTATAGTTGCCAGTTAGTGCATAAACATTTTCAAACATTAGCTTTGAATTTCCTCTAACAAAAAGCCCCATGTTGTTGTATGCTGGCAAAGGATTGGGGTCATCTACAATAGCTATGTTTTGATTATTAAGGTAAAGATAAAATCTTCTCACTCCGTCAACGTCCTGATACTCTACGGACACATCGTATACTGAGACAATCTTGTCATTGGCTAGCCTGCCCTGCCCTGCAAAAATTCCAGAGTCTACGTTAATTTCTGCCTGGCCACCGAAGAGTGTTGAGGGAATAGCCTTGTCTGAATCAAAGGAGGCGTCCGCACTTCTGTCTAATCTGTAAAACGTTACATTGTAGACATCTGAGGCTGTATCGTATTCTGTTGGGTTGGACTCTGACAGGGAGGATATTTCAAAGTAATAGCCGTTATTTGTTTCTGGGTTAAGCATTACAGCAATGCCACCAGATGAGCCGTATATAGATGGGGACTGTCCAGCAGAAGTTGTTGAAGCATTAAAGTATGACTCTGACCCTTCTGGGGTTTGTCCTCTGGCGTCGTCATTGTTTAGACTGCCAACTATTCTTAACCTTGTTCCAAAATGATTAAACTTTTTATTAAGTGGCTTATAGATTGTTGAAATAAAATCTCTTGGTCTTTCTTCTGTATCCTTGACACTACCTCTTACGATAAGCGCAGATGCCTGGGTCGTCGCTGGATTATCAATTGAAGAAGCCGTTTCTTCAATAAAGGGGCTAACAAAGATATTCTTTATTAGATCAGTTCTTGTTGTTGCCTGAGAGATGGTAGAGTCTATTCCGGCTTTACCTAGAACCTGAGATGGCTTTTTCTCGTAAATTTCAACAGAGGGGAAAACGATCTTGCCAAACTCTAGATCAGCAACAAAGGGGTCCCCCGGAGAAACCGAAGCCTCACCCTGCTCTTCGTCGCCAGTCGCTGGCTCTGAAGCAAAGTATGTTCCAGAATTTAAAGGATCCTTGCTAAGCGTTACAATGGTTGCATTTGCATCTTCTGGGTCTTCGTTAACTTCTTGCACTAGGCAATCAAAATAGATGTTGCTTGAGTCTTTTATTTGAGCGTACATTCCAACCTCAATATTTAAATTAGCCACTGGGCTTGGTATGTTAATTGTTATTGGCTCTTGGGAGACAACAAAGTTTACGGCGCTTGCTGACTCAAATGCTGTAAAGTATTTTTCATTAAGAAAGCTAATCCTAGAAGCTATTGAAACTAAATTGTTTTCTGTGTCAACAGAGGTAATTTCGTTATTGTCGGTATTGATAAAGTTGTTTGTGTTATCTGACTCTACAGATTGTGCAAATTTTAAATAATCCCCTTCGGAAATTAAGCTGGCGTCCTGTATTTGGAAAACGGCTTGAGTTGCATTTTCTTTTAAGGTTGCATTAGCAAAAGCTAGCTTAACGACTTCTTCTTCAAAAATAAAACGACTATCCATGTTGCAGCCTATTAGTCTGTCTTGACTTAGCCATTCGCTAGCAACTCCTGCGGGATGTTCTACAATCTCTGTACCAAACTGCCCCCTTCCGTGCTTTGCGACAGGACCGTTGGCCAAAAAGGTTACTCCGTTGACAACCTCGTAGTTGGGCTCTGCATAAATTCTAACAAGTCCCGTAGGATACATTTTGCCATTAAAAGGAATTTTAGAAAAATAATTCTGATACTCTTCAAGGCTGGAGATCCAAACGTTGTCTCCAATAACATTTGGGTCATCTCTTTCAGATACAGATAGTCCAGGAATGCTGTACTGTACAGCATCATACTTAATAACTTCTCCGTTTGCAAAAAAGTATCCGTTATATCTTCCAACCCATACTGCGCTGTCTCCAAAATCCATGGTGTTATTTATAATTCTATTATTAAGCACAGTTGGCACTAGTGCAGAAAGATCTGAGTTGAGAGGAATTGCAGATAGTGCGTAAGCGGTTTGCGATCCAGCCTCTTCATTCGTAGAGCGGGTTACTTCTGAGCCAGTAACCTCCCACAAAAGTGCTGGTTTGTATAGCCAGTTTTTACTTCTGTCAAGCAGTAGGCTTTGCTGCAACGAACCGTAGGTTCTTTGTATAGATCTTGTTGTATAGTTTATCTTGCCACCATTAAACACACTATTATTCTTAAATGATATGTCTAAGATATTTGCAATCTTGGGGGCACTTGTTTTATTTTTTACTGCACCCTCTTGATTAAAGTCATTCGATCCGTAAAGAGTTAGGTTTGTTTCTCTTTCTACCTCGTTTGGCAAAAGATAGTTTTTGCTCATAACAACAAAGTTATTATACTCGTCAAAGAACATTGCTGACTGCGTTGAGACTGCTAACTGTGACAACACCTCCGCTATCGTTGTTTCTGGAGGAACGAAAAAGTATGGAATTATATCTTCTTTTTCGTTTTCGTTTCTAAAGAATACGTAGTTAGAAAATCCAATAGAGTCTAGCAAGATAGAGACGGCATAGCTTAGGGATACATTTGGTATTAGAATTTGCGGTGCCGACAAGGATTCGAAATAAAAGTACAAGTCTCTTAAGTTAATGTCTACAAACCTTTCTTTATTAGACACAACAGGAAAATCTTCTGAATACATTGTCTTAATCGGAACGTAGTAATTCTTGCCGCTAACGTCTAATATTTTTTCATAAAACTTAAACTGAATGTTTTGAGTAGTGTATCCAGAAACAATGCTTTCTGTGTTTTGATCAAAGAACGCCTGATCGCTATCGAAGAATCTTAGGCCACCCACAGAGGCAAGAAGCTGTCCAACAGGAAGTCCGGTAATGCCCAGGTCTGACGCAGACTTTGTAACATTAAAAGAAACGACGTTCTCAGACACATCTGCAATCAGTCTAGGGGACATTTCGATTAAGTCAAACGTAGAGTCGAAAACATTCATGGTGTCAACGACTATTCTGATTCCCTTAATGTATGAAAACTCTTTGTAAGAAATGCCCCTGCCTGTTGCTGTCACATAGCTTGATGGTGGAGACAATCTCCTTACCAGGTTTTCTGGCTTGGGGTCTTCTTCATAAAGCTGCCAACCATAATCTTCGGTAAAGGTTGCGTAAACCCCCTGGTCTTGTGAGGCCTGATTGCGAACAACGTGGATTGTTCCTAGGCTTGATGGAGTAGCACCCAGAACTTTGTATGCGGTTCCGTTTGGAAGATATGTCGGATCGGGCAAAAGATTTTCTGAAACAAAGTCTTGAACCAGGTCAAAGTTTGCCCTGTAGGACTCTGGAATTTTTAAACCATAAGATATCTCAACATAGCCATCTGAACCAATAACGGGAGAAGAGTCTGACCTAATAGAATTTTCGTCAAAAGTAACTGCAGACACCCAGGTGTCGTTAGTGTCAAGATATTGAATCTTCCACCTAACTGGCGTGGTTTGATTTTCTTGTCCGAAAAAAGGATCGGAAGACTGCTGGTCATTAAAAATAAAGGGGCCAAGCTCAGTGCTACCAACATTTGTCTGCATCTTTACTACAACTCTGTTGGCTGGAACGGCTTCTTCATAAACAACAAACGGGGCTGCGTCATTGATGTAATAGGTGTCATCGATATTTATATTTGCTATCCCTCGCTCCACTACCGGAGATTCTTCATCTAGAACTTCAGTTCTAAAAGAAGTCCAATACTTAAAGGTATCTGTATTAGAAGACATGTAGTACCGAGGCCTTGATGCCATTTCGGGATGAGAAAAATGAGAATATTTTTGTCCATCAAAATATCTTAATTTGTTAATTCCAGATCTTGGACGAAACTTTCCAAAACAATCTTCTAAAGAATAAAGCATTTTTTCTTTTTCTTTTTTAGAAAGAAATGCCGTAGGCACATCTTCGTTATTAGTTCCGCCATCTATTAAGATATCTGCATCGGTGGCACCAGTGTAAAAATTATTAACCCTGTCATCAAAATTAAACGACTGAGCAATAGATGAAAAGTTACTGTCTGCCTCGGTTGGCCTGTATCGATAGTTGCCAACGATGGCAATGTTTTCGGCAATGTTCATATTCCACTCTGCAATAATTAGAGAGTTGGCTTTAACCGTAGAGGAAGTCTCTAGGTGATTCTGTAGCTCCTGATTAACAAACATTAAACCTCTTCCAAACTAAAGCTAATGTTCCAAAAATCGTGATTGCTACCGCCTCTGGCTTCTACACTATAAGTAAAATTAGAAAAGAAAACCTCTACAACTTCGGAGTATTCCGAAAGCCTGTTCTTTTCATTATTAAGATTATTATATTTATCATAAGACAGATAGACCCAAAATGATCCCTGGTGACTTTCATACCAGTCAAGCAGGTCCAGGCCACCCGCCCCACCGTCTGTAGTATACTGCTGATCCTTGTAGTAGGCAGAGCCACTAGGATTTACCGGACGACTTACCCCGCCATCCAGCGTACGCTCTACCAGGCTATCTGGCTTTCCTGTGGCAGAAGAAAAACTGGTTGCTTCAGAGAAAGCCCTAGATGGCAAAAGCTTGTAAGAGCTAGAAATCTTAAGCTTGTCTGCAATGTGGTATGACCGCATACGACCATTAATTGTTCTTTGTCGAGACTCAAGTCTTTCCGTATCAAACTCAATTGGTGCCCTATTATCGTCTGACAAGATAATGAAGTCTGTCATCTCTGAACCTTCTGGAACTATCTTGCCGCCGTCAAGGAAGCCTGGGTTGTCTGCAAAGATTAGTCCCTGTGGCCTAGAGTATTTCTTGCGACCAATCATGTAGTCATTAGTAGCCATTACAGTTTGTTACCCCTAATTCTTTGCGAGTCTACCCTCTTAATTTGAGACATTACTGTTCTGGCAATATCGTTTGGATTAGAATCTGACTTAACATTAACGCTCAAGTTATAATTATACACGGAACCTAGCTCTGATGTGCCGCTATTAATTTTTTCCAAGTTGTCTATACCAAAACCTTGAACGGCTGGTCTGCGTATTACAAACTCTCCAGGAGTAAGCATGGCGGGTATTGTGTCCGACCCCATAGACATACCTCCAGCAGCAAAGCCTGGAACTTTTCCGCCTACAGACATTTGAAGCGGTGGACCATTTCTAGATGCTAGGCCCCCCATGGCGTATTTTCTAACTGGACCGCCCATGGCGTATTTTGCCGGAACGGGGCCTCCGCTGGCAAACATAACGCCTGCGCCATACATCCCACCTACGAGTTGACGCGCCATGAGTCGTTCTCCCTGCTGAATAGCAGCTAACACTGTGCCAGAAGTCATTGACGTGTCTGGAGTATCATCGTCATCGTCATCGTTGTTTCCGCCGCCATTGTTGCCGCCATTACTAAACGACCTAACCGTAACTTCCTTAATTTCATGAGTAGTCTTAATAACTCTGCCGTCAAGGTCGTCCCAGTAGTCGGTAATGTTATCTACAATATCAAGTGCTTCTTGAATTGACTTAATGTATTTGTCACTGCTAATCTTAGCAATGTCAATTCCGTTCTTAATTCTTTCCCATTCTTTTTTGGTCTTGCCAAGAACATCTAGTCCGTCTACTAGCTTTTCTTGCTCTCTGTCCAAAAGCTCAACTCTTCGCTGAGCAGGCTCAATTGTTGACTCTTCGATCTCAAGGATTTGCTGCTTGATGTCTTTAACCGCTTGCTCAATTTCTTCCCTGGTCTTCCCCATGTTTCCGGTTACTCGACCAAGCTCTCTCTGCTTCGATATCTCTAGAAGATCTTTTCTGTCTGCTATTGCTTGCTTTGATTGCTCGGCTCTAGCTTCTTGCACTGCGGCTGCTGCTGCAGCAATGTCTCCCTGAGACAGAGCATCTGCAATGCTTAGTTGAGACTTTTTGAGATTATTGATTCTCTCGTTAGACTCTTCCATCTTCTTTAGGGCATCAAGCCTCAAGTCGTATGACTCGTTAATTAGATCTTCTTGTGCAGAAATTCTTTCTAGGTCTGCCTCCATGTCGTCAAGTCCGCCTGCACTATTACGAATATCCGAAATTTCTTCTTCAGCTTTTTTAATTGCCTCTAGGAATGGCTCTTTCTTTACGTCAAAGTCAAGCTGGATTGTTCTTTCTTTTACAGCAAAGCTTTCCATTGCCTTGCTAAAGCCGTCTTCAAAAATTTGCAGCCTACCCTCGAAGGTTAGCTTTTTAATTCTTAGGTCTAGGTCAGCTTGTGCTTCTGCGTTACGCAAAGCTTCTTTTAAGGCTCCAGGATCGATATCGGTTCCAATCAATGCCTGCAGGTTGGGGTCCGACAGGATAGCCTGTCTTTGTGCATCAGAAAGCGAAGCCTGATTCTTTTGAATGTAGTTAAGAGAGTTCTTTAAATCTTTTACGTCTTGGTTTTTACGAGAAACTGCCTGTGCTGCAGCAAAGGCCTCGGTGGCGTCTGTGGCTTGCTGGGTAGCTTGTGCAAGTTCTCGAATAACATCCACATTTTGCTCCTGTGCAATTGCAGCAGCCATAGCTGTGTCTTTAACTGCTTCGTATGCATCTGCTTGAGACATTCCAGCCGCAGTTAACTTTCTTACTGCCGTAACCTGATTATTAATATTGCTTACCGTTTGCTTTTGGGTATTTTGGAATTCGCCCATAGCGATTGCTCTCATAGCCTTTTGAATATTTTCAAGCTGCGAGGTGAAGCCAGAAATGTTTCCAGCTCCATCAAATGTAAACAGGTCGCCCTTTCTTCTCTCAAACTCTTCTGGGTCCATTCCAGCAATAAGGCTAATGAGATCTTCGCCAGCACCAAGACTTCTAAGTTGTTGGTTCATGCCTCCAAAAATTTCAGTTCCAGCTGAGCCAAACTTGTTTAGTTCATCCAGCGAGGCTGCAAAGCCTTTAGTAACACGAACTTGAGAATCTGTTACTAGTCTTAGTTTCTTAGTAATGTCATCTAGTGGAGAGGCCTTTGGACCTCCGCCGCTGCCACCACTACCGCCGCCCTTAAGCTTGCTGGCCTCTCCCTCTAACGCCTTGACCTCATAGTATTGATCAATCAATCCGTCAAAAGCGTCTGTACCTATTTCTGCGGCTAGTGCTGCTCTAAGGGTAGCATCGCCTATCATGTCCTGAGCGTCTGCCGCCTCGACTCCGGCGTCAACTAGAGCGTTGTAAACATCGACCTCTTCTTGTGCCGTTGTCAACCTTGCATCTAGTGCCTCTTCTGCGGCAAGTGTGCTTGCTTTTCTTTGTTCTTCTAGTGCGGCGGCTGCTTCAGTTTGTTCATTAGCAGTAGCCTGTGCGGCTGCCGTATTGTTAATTGAATCCGCTAATGCGTTTGCATTTGCGACATCTTCTGGGTCTGCGCCTGGCTCAGAGGCTGCTTTGAATGCGTCCAGGGTTGATTGGGGAATCTCCAAACCTTGAAGTTTTAGGTTTACGATAGCTAGTGCGTAATCCATGTTGTCAACATCTTCTAGCACTTCTTCTAGACCCAGCTGTGGGGCCAGGCCCTCAACAAATGCTGGTACGTTTGCTGGATCTACAGACTCTTTTAGAGATTCTCCCATAGCTTCGAACTCTGTTTGAAGTTCATTTGCAGTTATTGTTCCCGCATCGCGCATAGCCTTAAGGCTCTTTATGGATGTTGCAATAGCAGTAGTAGAAGCTGCTGTTGTTTCCTGTTCTGCCTGAGTTTGAACCTGAGTTTGCCTGTATCCTCCCGCGCCAGAAGTGGTTACAAGCTGTCCTGCATTTGCCCCAACCCCCTGAGCACCTGCTGCAAAGTTTTCTCTAATACCAGAAAGAGAGCCCTTGTCCTCAAGGTCAATTGGTTTAAGATTAAGACTTAGGTCTGTTCTTTCTGCCTCAAGGGTTATTGCATCGACCACCGCAGATGCAGCGTCTTCGCTGTAGCCGCTCAGAAGCAAACTTGTGAAAAGATTCTCTAAAGTGCTAACTGCATTTTCTGCTGTTGTACTGCCAATGCCATTAATTGTGTCTTTGTATTCCTCTAAGAAATCTTCAGACTCTCTCATTCCTTCAATCATCTGATCTTTAGAAATAGAGGCTGCCTCACCCGTCTCTGCACTTGCAGAAGCCGCCGACTCTACATCAAATGCGTTTGCGGTTCCCTGCTCTCCTGTGGCTGCATTAATTGCCTCTAATCTTCCGGCTGTAACCTGAGCTGCGTTTCCAAGACCTTCAATCTTTGACTTTTGATTTTCAGCAATTTTGTACAATGCAAATATGCCACCTGCAAGCAGTGCAAGCCCTCCGACTACCAGACTAACAGGACCCAAGAATCCTGCAAGACCAACCCCAACTCTGCCCAGCATACCAACTAAGCCACCGCCGCGTGCTGCAATTTTTCCAGCCTGCGAAGCTTCGACTATTGCCCTTGCGGCAGCAGCCCTTCTTGTTGTTATTGAAGCCTGAATAGTTGCAACATTAAGCATTTGCATTGCCATGGTTAGTGCAGTAATGACGCTGACTAGGGGGAACATCTTGGAAGCAAAATCTCCCAATGCGCCGCCAGACATAGAGGCTGCACCAACCAATCCACTCAAAGCAAATGCCCCTCCGGTAATTTTTCCAGACATAGATTGCAAGTTTTTACCAAAATTACCAAGACCAGCCGTAAGCTTATTAGAAACTACAGAGGTGGCATTCATGCTATTGGCTGTATTGGTTGTTGCTGCTCTAAGCTGCTGCTGTGCTAAGATGTTACCCTTGGCATCACGAGTAGTTACCGTATTGTTAGCTGGATCAAAAGATGCTCTTCTAGGCTTTGCCCTTCCCGACTGCGTCTCTGCTACGGACTCTTGCCCTGGAGTAAAGGGGCGGCTGCTGGCCCTACGTTTTCCGCTAGGATCTTTGTATGTTGCGGCAGACTCTCTTCCAGACTGAGTAGTATCAGAAAGGCCCTGCTGGAAACCAATAACAAATCCCTCTGCCGCTTCGTCTCCAACTCGACGCATTCTTTCGGATGGTGACGATATTTCTAAGCCGTCCTCTGCCCCCTCTACAACCGCATCCAACACTCTAAAAGCCGAAGACTCTGATCTATTTCTTATGGCCTCTTCTTGTGGAACTCCGGAAGCTATGGCCGCTTCGGCAAATTCTGAAGAAATGTCTCTCTGGCTTCCGCCCCTATAAAACGGACTCTGTACGGATCTTCCCGACGCTATGTTTCTTCCCGCTGGCCTAGAGCCTTGACCTGGAGGAAGAATTGCCAGCTGCATGGCGTCCCCCCTGCCAGCAATTGCTGAAGACTCTAGCATTGCTTGGGCATAAATTGCTTGGGCATGTTGAACTAGTTGGGCTTCGTCCATTCCACTTGCAATCAGGGCAGCCATCTTTTCTTCTACTTCAGCAATCCTTCTCGTGGCTATAGTCTGTCTCTGTTCAGCAGAAACTGACTTATCTGTCATTGCGGACTCTGTTATTGCCTGAGCAGCTAGCTTTCTCATGTAATCAATGCGATTTTTGGTAGCATTGTTGTTATCGGCAAGAAGTTTTTGTGCCCTTCTGCTTTCTGCAGAAAGCTTTTCTAGCTCTTCATTGTGCCTATCTAGCTGACTTCCCTGCTCCCTTCTTGCCTGCAAAATCTTTTCTTCTGCTGCTGCTAGTTCATCTAAGGTCTTGGGGGCACCAGGCATATCAATTGAAGAGTACATTTGATTTCTACCCCTAGACTCACCAACAGCGGTTCCTCGATAAGTCTGGCCACTTGTCATAAGCTCTCTGTCGTCGGGCAGGGCAGCAATGTCTGCTAGCGTCATGATGCTAGTTTTTAGCTTTCCACTAGCGGCGTCAATCTCTCCGCCCATCTCTATTACTTCAAATTTTAGGTCGGCAGCCCCCTCCCCAAGAGTTTCAACAATCATTTGAATGGTTGACCTTAGTTCTCTGGGAGTAAAGCCGCTAATGTGAGAAGACTCCATGGCATTCGATCCACGGCTTCCAAACGCTTCTGCAAACAATCCATTCTTGTATCCAGGTATATTGTTGGATATCATTGCATTAATTAACGGAGCATATTTTTTAGCCATCTCTTTAGGAATAACAGCTTCTCCGGGAGTAAGCATTGCGGGAACAGTGTCTCCATTGCCGCTACCGGGAACACTAACAACTCCGTTGTTGTAGCCCTTTGCTCTCATCATTCCGCCGGAAGTAGCAATTGGACCCATAAATCCTCTTTGAGAGGATGCCGCTCTTTCGTAAGCTTGTCTTAATACATCAAGCGATCCTGCTTCGCCTGTGTAAGTTTGAATTAGTTTTTGATGAACTTGATCAAGCGATGCGGCTATTGAGGCAGACTCTAGCTGTTCAGAGTTCAAGTAGTTTGTTTGTTCTGCTAATACCTGGGAGCCGTTTCTAAATCTTTGGAAGAAGCCCATTACCGTGGCTATACCCTTTATTGTGCTGGCAATAAGGTTAGCCATCAAACCGATGGTCATGATTAGTACTGGGGCTATCCCCCCAATAACACCAATAAGAATAGTTACAAACTGCTTTCCACCGTCGCTTATTTCGTTAAACCTTTTAAGAAGCGTTGTTCCAAATTCAATAATTGGAGTAACTGCTTTAAGGAACTGTTCCCCGATTGGGGCCATTTGAGCCTGAAACTCTTCTACAGCTTTCCTAAACTTAGTTACAGCAGATTCTTCTACTCTTCCAAGCTCTCTGCTAGCCAGCTGTTGCAACTCTTTGGCACTCATGTTCATCAAGCTGAGTACTTCGTTTGCCTGACTTCCCTCGGTTGTGATGTTCTGGAATAGGGCAGACATTCTAGCAAACTGGAACTTGCCGAATAGCTGCTCGATAGCCCTTGACTTTTCTAGTGGATCTAAAGTGTCTAGGGCATAAGCCAGCTCCATAACTGTTCCACGCAAGTCTCCTGCGTTCTTGTTAACAATATCTTTAATGTTAATGCCAAGTTCGCCAAGCCTGTCAGTGGCTACTTGGGTTGGGTTAATTAGTCGTGCAAGAGATGACTTCAGTGCGTTAGCTGATTGACTAGCGTTAACGCCACCCTCGCGCATAGCCGTAAGGAAGAATGCTAGGTCTTCAACGTCTCCACCTAGCTGCTTAACAACAGAACCAGCCTTGGGCACTGCCTCGTTAAAGTCTTGAATTGAAAGGATGGTCTGGTTTTCTGCAGCGTTTAGGAAGTTAATTTTTTGAGTAAGGTCTTCAGTAGACACACCAAAAGCATTGGTAACCGATATGGTTGTGTCAAGAGCTTCCTGCTGTTCCATTCCACCCAGCACAGAAAGCCTTGTAGCTTCTCTTACTTGCGCTTCAAGCTCTTTGCCCGTGTTACCCATCTGAGCAACCTGAGCAGCCAGCCCAAGAGTTGCCTCTACCGCAATGCCGTACTTGGTAAACTCTTCTCCCAAAGTCTTCATGTCAGCAAGTGCTTTGCCGGTTTCTGCACTGGTAGTAAACAGATCTCCGTAGACTCTCTTAAACTTAATCGCTTGCTCTTCAAGCTTCATGAACTCTCTGGAGGCCACGGTTCCCATAATTGTTAGGGGGATGGTGAAACCAACCATAAGCTGACGTCCAGCCCACTGAGTATTCTTACCCCAGTTTAGAAGGTTGGTGGATCCTTGCTTGATAAGCTGATTAAACAATGCCTGCTTCTGAGCGGCAATTGCTGTTTGGGTTCCAAAGTTCTGAAGGTCTAGGGTGGCAGGTCTAACGGCAATAGCCTTCATTGCCCCGTTGGCGTCTCTACCTAGCTTTACGTATTGAGTCTGTAAATCCTTGACTCTTTCACGAGCCACCTTGTCGATGGTGGCAAACTCAGAGGTGAACTTTCTGCCAAAGCTTTTAGTAGAGGCTCCTGCGTATCTGTAATACTGGCCTAGGGATAGCTTATTTTTTTCTAGAGCGTTAGTAAATGACTCGGTAGTTGTTCTTACCGTTGTCATCTGAGCAGAAAACTTGCCAGTGGCGTTAATGCCATTGACAAGATTCTGCTGCATGTTTGCAGCTGATGCCTGAGCAGCCGCGCTGCTTCTAGACATGTCAGTGTAGAATCTAGAGAGTTGACTCTGAAGACTCTTAATAGCTGCCAATGCCTGAGTGGCATTTACATTAAAATTAATATTGGCATTGGTATCAGCCATGCCTTATTGCTCCTTAGCTGCTAGGTGTTTGTTGCAATGTTACCCACCTCAGACATGCTGATACCCGACGCCTCTTCAACAATCTTATATACCGTTGGAAGATCAATGTTGTCTTCCAAGATTTTAATATCGACAGCCAACTCAGGGTTGTACTGCTTCATAGCGATTTGTACACACTCCATGAGTAGGTTCATAGACTTGTCGTTATCGTCGGCTACCTTCGCAATCCCCTCAAACTTCTTCATGAAATCACGAAGTAGTGAAATCTTAAGGGGTCTTACATTTAATGTTGTACCGTCGATTAACGTAACGGTTTTAGTTTCATTTACAGTAGTTGCCATTTTTGCTTGCTTCCTTCCTAAAGGTACTATTAATTATAACATAGTGGACTAGCTAATTTTTTCATAATCAAGACCCATGCCTATGCCAAAGCCGTTCTGAGTGGCCTTGTGTCCCTGGTAAGAAAGAATGTCGTTGGGGTCTCCAGTCTGATTGCCACTAAAGACTCTTGCCTTCATTTGTTCCCATTTGTCTTGTTCGCTTTTACCGCTTTGCTGATCTAAGTCTACACCCTGGATTGCTGCTAAAAACTTTTTTTCTTGATAGTCTAAATCTCTTTTAGATCCTAGTGTCGATATGATTTCAGGCATTGACATAGATCTCTCTAACTCGTCATAGTCTTTCCAGATGCCAAGAAGAAAAACTTCTGACTCAATTGCGGCTAAGTCTAGATCGTCCCAAGTTGATCCGCTTTCGGTTGCCTGTTCTTTAATCTTTTCTTCTTGATCTTTTACTTTAATACCTGCAGCTATATCTATAATTTTATAGATTGTTGGCAGGTCAACGCTGTCTTCTAAATCTTCAATGGTTTTAATTGATGGATAGTACTGCTTCATTGCAATCCTTGCACACTCAGCCAGTCTTGAAACTGCTTCTTGATCATCTTCACTTGTTTTTACCAATTCAAAGGCGTACATAAACTCCCTCAAATACTTTAACTTGAGTGGGATTATCTCTATCTCTACGCCGTCAATTAAATAGATTGTATCTGTGTCATATACCTTAGTTGCCATACCCCTAGTATAGCAAAAACTGCCCAGGAAAACCTAGGCAGTCTTTGCTTATTAAGTTATTTTTTTTACTAGGAAGCCAAGCTAATTGTGCGGTCTACGAGCTTACCGTAAGAAGCATCATTGTTTGGAAGCAAACGGAATGAAACTTCGTACATTGTGGGCTCGTCACGCTTTGCGGAAACTGTGACATTCTCAATTGAGAGGGCACGGTAAGCGGCGTAAATCCGCTCAATTCCAACATCTGCTGCACCTGAACCTGGTCCAACTGCAACAAGACCACGCTCAACTGGGACATCACCGATGTCGCCAGCAGACATGTTCATAACTGGGTTACCTTCTGCAAACTCACCTGCGCCTGCTGTGGCAAGATCTGCATCTTTTCCAGCGATAGCGAATAGTAGGTTTTCTAGTGTTGACTCTGCAAACGCAGTATTCAGGTTAACCTGCATACCTTGCTTGTAAAGTTTTGCTACGTCAAGCAGCTGATCAACCTGAACCTCACCAAAGTCGGGCTGGAAAACAATTTCCAAACCATTCATGGTGTAGCCAACGTTGCGGTATTCGGCGTCATCTTGCAAGGTGTCCTTGTAAGTAACGTCTTCAACAACGTCGGGCAAATCGGCGTCAGTAAGCTCGCTTGCTCCTGCAGCAGGCTCATACGTGAAGAGTGCAGCTGCACCAACAATGATGTTTGCACTTGATCCGCGTGTATATGCCATATTTTTCACCTCTTCTTTCTATTGAAGTAGTAGGCGCGTTTCCTCAACTATAATTATACCAGCCTTTTGTAAACAGTTTAAGCTATAATGGAGGATACTTTGTATCGAAGTTTTCTGGTGTAGCATTAAAGTCTACGCTCTGATGATATTCGTAATCAATAATTATCTTGTTTCCGGCAACCACCTGTGCCGTGCCAAAGTCTATGATGTCTCTTGTTTCTTCTAGCTGAAACACCTTGAACTCATGAAAGTATATCGGATCAAACTCTGGCCCACCGGCCACTGGAATGTATAGACTGTTAGAGTCTAGCTTTGATCTTATCCAAGAGTTGACTTCTTCTGCAGACTCGTCCCCTCGATTTAAGAGGTCTGCAATTGCAGCCTGTGTTTCAATCATTGAGGCAATGTTTGAAGATCCCGACTGCTTGTAAAAATAGTAAAGCATTTGCTCACACTTGATATGAGGGAATGATCTGCGTCTCATCTTTAACATTCTTTCAAACGTTGCGATTGGAGCATCGCTTTCTGAAAATGAGGAGGTTATTGCTTCTAGCATTGTAGGAGAAGTTGGAATAAATCTTAGTGCCCCGTCAACAAAATAGGATGGTGACTCTGAGCCGTTTACGGCAAGGTATCTAGGCACCATTTCAGAAAGATAGGCATTAATAAATACTGCTGGATTACTCATTGGCATTATCGTTTTCTCCTTAACATCCAATTATATCCTGCAGATATTCCTGCAGATCTTCCGCTGTTCTTTCCCTTGTTTAGGTTTTTCTTAAAGGGCGTGGGGTCCTCTAAATGATCTAGGATACCGCTAGCTCTCAAAAAGGACTGACTAAAGTATTGCTGAAAAAACTGATCGAAGACTCTTTCGTATGCACCCTGCACGTAATCTCCACCTGGATCTTTAATTGTCACGGGCCCCTTTGTGTAAACCGTTTCTCCGCTTTCCTCAAACCGAAGAACGCTTGCAGCTATTGGCCTGATTGTTACCGGAATGCCATTCTCCATAATTTCTGCCTTGTTATAAAAAGGAACCTTTGAACCCTTCTTTATTGTCACAGACTGCCTAAAAGAAGAGTTAAAGGATAGGCCCCTGTTGCTGGCTACGTACTCAATGTCGAATAGTCTTGCTTCTGGACTTCCAGTGTTGTACCATTCATACACGTGGTGCAAGGACATTGGGTTTAGCCTGGCACTAATGTCAACAAAGTCTTTAAGGCCTTCCACAACAAGCTTTCCGATATCTTGCATTAAAGCTACCTTACCCCTATTTGCACCATCAATAAAGCCGAGAGAATACTGAACGATATTATTCATATCTTTTGCAAACTTGTCGGAGTCTATTGTTACTGCAACTACCACTTAAAACAGCCCCTGGTTTTCTGTTCGTCTCATTACTAGTCTGTAATGCTCGACCGTGTTGAAGGGGCCGACAAAGGGTTGCTGAGTAGCTATCTCGAAAAGTGTGGAGTCATTTTTTCTAGATCCTGAAGTTTCTGTGTAGTACTCTGTGCCATCTGGGTTTCTTATGTTGGTAATGATAACATTGGTAATATCATATCCATTGCTGCTTGAGTCTACGCGGACGTCTTGCCTTGTTCTAGCCAAAAGCATTGTGTCCTTAAACATTTCAACATCTACCTCAACCTCTTCTTTGTTCTTTGCACCAGCATTAACAAAGTTTCCCGCAACAGTTCTATCAAAAACCCAAGCCTTTACGATATCTCCATATGCCCCAGATTGAGTAGTAGCATAATATACATCTGCCAACATTGGGAATTCAAAGTCAGTTGAATCGCAAGACATTAAAGAACTCCAACGGTCCTAATTGATTTAGCGTATTTTGAAAGAATCTTGTCAACAATAAGATTTCCAGTGCCTTCAAAAACCTTGTCGTCAAACTTGATCTTAAACTGATCGGTGTTATAGTCTTTAATGTATCTGCCTGCATAATTTAATCTGTCACACTTAATATCATCAATCATTAACGACACAGCTCTTTTGATGTCCGAAGGTAGGGACTTATAGCCAACCTCTAGCACCAGGGTGTAGTCAAACGAGTTAGCGAATCCACGGTAGCCAAACTTCATGTCCCAAAGATCAGACATGGCTTGTGGCAGCACTAGCTGAGTACCCTCAGACTTATTAATCATTCCATCATAGTCTGTGGTAATAGCCGTCTTGTCGTCTGTCAGCTTGTACATCGTTGTGTAGCTTTCAAGATCTGAGGAGTCATAGACCAAAACATTGTTCTCGTAAAGCTTAAGAAGCTTTTTGGCATTAACCCAGAGGGGTAGGTAGTCTCCACCAAGACCAACAGTGTCTACAATCTTTTTACGATAATAAAATCCCTCGGGCACAACCGCGTCTACGATTGCTCTAGCCAGCTCTTCATGTAGGGTATACTCAGCAATCTCTGCTTCTGTACTTCCTAAAGTGTTAGGGTCTACATATGGACGTACCACTGAGTAATAGTGCTCGGACCCATCAATAGTTACTTGATACTCTGAGTCATAAGAAGTAGAAAAAGATATAGTAACCTCGGAGGAAGAGTTGGAGGTTACGTTGCCAGAAGTTACGGTTCTGTCTGAAAGGTCCAGAATGGAGTAGCCGTACTCTGTGCTTGGGTCGGTAACTGTAATTACCGCCTGGGGAGTTGTTGAGGCAATCCTCAGTATTTCCATTTTATGCTCCGTATTCTGAAGCAACCTCTTCTGGTGTAGCCTCTCTTACGTGATTACGTGTCAGCCATCGAGCTGCTTGTTCTTTTGAAACAATGTTGTATCCTTTTTCAAGTTTTCCAACACCGCTCCAGTGAACATTACGATCAGAGTAAAGGGCAACGGTTGCTTTCTTTTGCGTCGTTTTTGCGACTGGCTTTGCAGAAGCTTTTGCGCCTGCTGAGCCGATAACCTTGCTATCGGCTGCCCCACCAATGGAAGACTTCTTCTTACCGCCTGCACCAGGTTTGTTTGGTGCAGAGATTACCCCGTTGTCTTCTTTGCTCTCATCAATCTTGAGTTGTTGTTTTGTTACTGCTTCTTTGTATTTTTCTGCCAGCTCTTCTGTAATCAACGGCTCTCCGTCAACAAGCTTTGCTGGTGCATTTTCTTTGGATGTCATGATTTTCCTCTCTCATTACATTATAACAGAATAATTAAGGGGGCAAGGTATAAACCCTGCCCCCTTAACTAATAGACTCTAAGGATTAGGAATCTGCCGCTGCATCAGCGAATGCAATGGCGTCTTCTTCTTCCCACTGAATACCGAAACGTACGAATACGGTGTACTCAATTGTGTCTTTCTTTGCAACGTACTCACGGTTAACCGTGATGTCGCGCTGGAAACCCCAGATGCGGTTTGCGGGGAAGGTTAGGTCCACGAAACCTGCTGGGTAGTAAGGAACCTCCATGACGTCGATACCCAAGACACGAGTAGTGCGAGCACCACCGAATGTCTGACCAGCACCGTCAAGGTATGACTGTGTGTTGGCCTGGGTGTTACCGTTGGAACCGAGGGCTTCAGCGATAGCGTCAGATAGAGTACCGTTGTTCTTTACGATGCCCTGGAATGCGTCGGTACCTGCGTAGAACTTAAGGTTGCTCTTAAGTGCGCGGTACTTGCGGGGCATAGCTAGAATAACGTCCTGCATTACTGCAGGGGTCCATGCATCATCAGTTACTGTAACAACAGCTTCGTGAGCATCACCGTTGGTGGTCTCGTGGTGTACGAAACCCTCCATGATGCTGAGGAAGTTGCCTGTTGTACCGTCACCGTTAATGGCTAGATCCTCGATGTCGTTTGCGAATGCATTTGTCATCAAACGAACTAGGTGATCTTCAAGTGCTGCACCCTCGATGTTGTCTTCGAGTGCCTCAGCTGAAACTTCCCAGTCCAGACGGATCTTTTTGGTGGTCAATTCGACCTTGGAGAAAGTTGCTCCGGTGTTGGTGTAGTCACCAATACCCTGTGATGCCGCACGAATAACGCGCTCTCCCACATTGACCTTCTCTAGTTCCATTGTGTTGGCTCGCATAGTTACGCGACGACCATCCTTGGCGAGAACAGTTCCGTCCCACACGTAGTCGATAAAACGACGTGCTTGTTCTGGACGGAGAATACCACTAGCTGCATCACCCGAAGGATTAACTGCGTTTGGACCAGTAGTAAGACCGAACTCGGCGGTAGGAATGTTACCAAGTGTTGAAGCTCCAGGAGTTGTTACTCCTCCGATGCCTCCAGATGCCATTGCACCCTGGGCTTGGAAATTACCTGGATTTGGATCTCCTAGTTCACCAGACTCTGAAGGCTGGTTCTTCTTGATTTCTTCCGACATTTGTCACCTCCTAAGTGATTTTACTTAATTAAATAAGTCGGCTGTTTTGAGGAAACGACCGCCCCATAGGGATTTTTCAACCTTTTCTGGTTGATCCTGCACGATCTCGCCTAGATCGCCAGATTTACGGAAAGCGGTGTCCTGCTCTACAGCATCGAACCTCTTTCCAAACTCATCAAACTGACCCTTGGTTTCTGAAAGATCGTGCTTGGCTGCAGCTACTTCCTCGGATACGCCAGTAATTGATTTCTTAAGTGCATCGACCTCGGCGTGAAGTGACTTCACGGTCTCTGCTAGATCGCTAAAGGCTGATGTAATAGTGTCTTTGATATCGGCAACTGCGTCAACAGCTACGTCATCGGACTTAGACACTTCAGCAGCTTCTTCGACAACCTCATCAGCTTTTTCAACTTCTTCGGTTTCGACGGTTTCGGCCTTTTCAACCTCGACCTCTTCAGCGTCTTCTGCTACTGCTTCTGCCTCTACCGCTTCATCGGCTTTGGTTTCTTCAGCAACTTCGACGCCTTCTACTGCGGCATCTGCCTCGGGAGCAACCTCATCTGATTTTTCTACAACCTCTTCGAGGTTAGTGATTTCATCAGTCATAGGACTTACCTCCTTTGTCAACTTAACTGTATTAATGCCTTTAGCACTATCAATTAAGAGCTTTACCATATCTTGTTTTTCATTGTCGCTTTTCTCAACAAATCCAATGTTTGCCATGCTGATTCCAGATGTAGGACTTATCTCAGTCTCATTTTCTGAAAGCATAACAAGGCCGCTTTCTTTATCCCAAAAAACATTTTCTAGAACCACGTCAACACCCTCGCCCTTGATGGTGTCTACGCCATCTACCTTTTCTACAGATAGGATGCTTGCAAACTGGTTTGCTGGAGAGTCTACTAGCGAAAGCTCTACAAGGTCATAATTTTTAATAACGCGAATCTGAGAGTCTGACTTTTCGTCGTATGCATCATCCCAGTCATTCATTTTGCCACCAATAGAAAAGCCAGAAAGCGTTCCGTCTAGGACCTTTTCCCACGTGTCCTGGGCACCCTTAGATACGTATGCAGAAACGTAAACGCCGCTATAGAACTTTTTGCTTTCTGGATCAAAATATTTGTCTTCTTTAAATGATATCATTTTACCTACTGCTGTAGGCTGGTGCATCTCACGGATGTTACCCCGAAACTTTTCAAAGGCTTTAATGGATGCCTCTTGGGTAACAATGTCCATCTGCTTGTCTACGTTGTCAAGGGTAGCGAAACCGGAGACTGTACGTCTCTCTTCATCAACTTTGCTGAACGGCATAGAGAGGCGAACGCTGTCGCCTTCTGTATCCCAATGGGCTTTAAACATAGTCATACTAACCTAATTATAGCACCTTTTTGTAAAGTTTACAAAAATGTTACTATTCGGAAGATCTACCCTCTCCTTGGGCATTTCTTCCAGCAACTGTTGCGGTGCTGTCGGATTGATTGTTAGATCTCTCCGCATCTCTTTCTCTATTTTGTGCATTGTTTGCTCTTGCGTCTGTGGCCTGCCTAGAAGTCATTTCAAATGGGCTATCGCCATCTGACCTCTGTGGAAGACCAAGAACTTCTCTAGCCTCGTTGGGAACCATAATCTGATTCTTTACGTATCGCTCAAGTATCTGTGATTGTGCAATCTCATCTGTAAGGGTAAGCTCGTTAAATTTAAAGTCTAGAACATCTGTCTTTTCACGAACAATCTTATTCATAATTTTTTCAATGCTCTTCTGTGCTGGTCTAGCAACCTGCTCTTTAAATGTGCGGTCTTGTGCTAATGCTGCAGCAATGTTTGCACTGTCTGCACCACCAATTTTAGACAGAGGTACTTGGTGTGCCATAAGAACGTTGTCTCTATTTTGCTTGGAGTATTCCCGGAAAGAGGCCTCCTGCACACCGTTTTCGATTGGCTCCATTTTAAACTCTACCTTGTTACCATCGCTATCACCAGGCAATGGAATGTATAGGGATCTGTGAGACTGTCCTTTAAGACTTGTCTGCAAGAACCTAAACATCTTGTCTTCTGCGTCAGCAGACAGCTTGGCACCTTTAAGAGTTACAACATATCTGGGAACGGCCTTGTTGCTAAAGTAGTCAATATTGTACTGAGAGGCTAGCTGATCTCCGTGTACTGAAGAAATCGCAGACATAATGTCTGGGATTCCGTAAAAGGTGTTTAGTGGAGAATACTCTTTGAAGTGAATAATTTCATTTGGTCTGGTGTCAGTAGTGATTGGGTTTACGTTCTTTGCCCCAAAGTTTCTAAAGTAAACAACCTTTTGGCCAATAATCTGAACGTAGCCATCTTTAAGTCTGCGAACTCTCATTGTCGTTGCGGGAATGTGTCCTAAGTAACCAATATCTCCACTGGTTGTTCTACCCACTTCAAGGTAGCCGTTACCAGTTGCCTGAACATCTGTGTAGAACTTCATCATGGTGTTAGTAAAAGAGTCATCATCATTAAGATTTTCTAGCCAGTCACGCATAGAAATTTTTAGTCTTTCAATTCTGTTTCTGGCTCTGTCTACAGCGGCGCGATCCTGATTAGTTTCCATTCTTAGCATTGTGCTTTTGGAAACTTCTAGATCATAGCCAAGCCCAACAATATTTTCTACCTTAGCGTCAATGGCTGCGTGATTAGCGAAAGATGTGTCGTAGTAGTTTGCAAGCTCGTAAAGATTCCATGGTGGGGTGATGACATCGAACATGCCGTAACCATTTCTAAAGACAGTGCCTGGATTAATCTCTTTAGACTTTGCCCCGTCTCTTCCTGAAGCAGTAGCCATAGCATTGTTTAGGTAAGCCTCTGTTGGCTCTGCATTCTTTGCAATTCTGGTTGCTCTGCGTTTAAAGTTATTGTCAAGTCCAGAAAAGCTTTTGATGTTGTCCCAAGATTTTACGAAGGGGTCTTGAGCTTTAAATACATCTTCCTGATTCTCAACATGATCAAGGCTTGCGCCGATTATAAAATCTTGACTCATTAACCTTCGTCTCCATATGCCTGTAGGGTTTTCTTTGCAGCAATGACAGCACCAAGGTCATTCATGTTTGGCAATAGGCCCTGGCCCATTCTGTCTACCTGCTCGCTGTGCTCTTCGTCTGAAATCTTCTTCATGTTGGGGTAAAACTGGGCCTTGCCCTCTGCCTGCCCCCAATACCTTGCGGCATCCTTTAGCTGATTAATTCTAGTTTCGTCTCCGCGCATTGACTCAATAGAAAGAGCGTTACCCTCTCCGTCTGTAAAAGCTTTGCCGTTTGGCTTGTGCCAGACATAAGTGCCAAAATTTGAAAAGTTTTCTTCTACTACCTGTACTTTTGTTTCTCCCACTTGACCGGGAAAGCGTGGTTTACTATTATTCATAACCACTAGTATACCACATTATGTAGGTGTAACCGCATTCTGTTGCCATGTCAGGTCCTTGAATATGTTATATTCATAATCTTTTACCTGCAATGTGTTTGTACTATCTGCCACAATCCTCTGAGTTCCCGTATAAATGTTAAAAATAGTTTCACCATCTATTTCTTCTCTAATAAGTGCAGAAAGCTTTAAGACTTCGTCCCAAACAAAGCCAGCTCCCGGAATTGGCACCGTCTCGTCACCGACCTGCTCTTTACCTGCCCAATAGCCCCACTCCAAGTCTTCCCCCAGGTTGTTTCTAACAGAGAACCACTGCCTAAAGCCAAATCGCTCTGAGTCATCTGATTTAGATGTTTCGTAAAAACTAATGTTATCAAAGCGAATGGGGCTGGTGAATCTCAAGGCTCCAGAAGATCTGCCAAAATCTAAGAACTCTGGGAAAGATATTCCCAAGAACATCCAAGAGTTGGGGTACAGGATAGGCCTTTTAGTTGGCTTACCGTTAGTAAAGTAGAATATGCCAGACTGAAGATTTTTATTTTCCCTACTGATAGCATAGATTTGTCCACGAGTTCTGTCTACGCTGTCAGATATTAAATAAAAGTCTATAAAGCCTTCTGCAGACTCAATTTCAAATATCTTTACCGGAACTTGTGGCATTAGATCTTCGGAATATCTAAGGGCCATTTGCATTGAACCTATTTTGAAAAAGTTTGCAGCGTTACCGTTGATGGCAACACTCATTTTAGAATTAAAAGAATTAGAGAATTCTCCAAGCATCTGAATTCCGCTACTGGCCGTGTTGTATAGGTATGGAGAGCTGCTCTTGTAAATGCTAAAGGGGCTTACGTTTCTATATGTAGAATAAAGCCCTGCCTTAGATAGAGGGATAATGTCTTTTCCTGTTTTTGTTCCAATTCTTGTAGGCGAGTCAGTAAACGCTTGAGAGGCTAGCTCAAGTGATCTGATAACAAAAGGATTAGTAGAAATGCTTTCTACATCAAACTCTAAGTGCAACTTTAAAGCAAGGGAGTCAAAGTTTACCCCGGATGGAGGATATATTACTGCACCGTTTACAACCTCATACTTAGAATATAGCCACTCGGATCCAGGCCTTACCACTTTGTTTTTGCCCAACTGCTCAACGTTTAAGAAGCTGCTAGAGGTAGAGCTTGCCCCACTTTGCAAATATTGAAAAGATACAAAAGCTTTTACCATTGATCCATTAAGGTTAAAGTATTCCCCCACAACATTTTCTGCTATTGGACAGCCCAAGTTAAACTGAATAAAGGAAAGGGAAGAGCGTACGTCCCCAGTGCCGTCAACAAGATCTTTAGAGAAGTAGCTTAGGGGCAAGTAGTCTTCCCAGTAAGAGTTGCATCCAATATCTAGATAGAAATTATTCAAATATTTTTTAGCCTGTAAAGTATAGGTTGCCGTATGCTCCTCTGTCCCAATAGTCACAAAGTCATATGGGTCTCCGCCGTCAAGTATTAACGACCAGTATGATGGTGGTGGGCTAATGGCGTTACCGTCACCGTCTACAGTACTTCCAAAATAATCTGCTCCTGCATCGTAGAAGGAATCTCCAAAAGAATTAAAAACATTCTCGTAGTCTACCGGCACCCCGTAGTCAGAGAAGAAGTGTTGAATCTTGGTTAGGTTTCTTGCATTGCAAAATCCAATTCTCCGAATCAATCCCTTGTAGGTATTTTGGTATTCTGGATTTCCTCCTATGTAGAAAGAAAGCCTTTGTCTGTTTCCAAAGAAGCTTGCTAGCTTGTCGCCCTTGTCTCTTACAAACCTTGTAATGTCTAGACCAACAAGAAATCTGTCTCCCGTGTGCTGACCTCTAGACTGATAGAATATATCCTCTTCATACTCGCCATTAGCCTTTAAGAAATTAAAGGAATATATTACGTTAGTTTCTAGAATTCCACTATACGAAACTTGGTCTAGATATATCTCTACATAGTCTTTGCTTATATTGTTTACAATTTTAAAGAGTGTTTGTTTTTCTGGCCAGTCAGCAGCAGTTTGAAATATACCGTAAAAAGCTCTAGTCTCTTCTGACAAAAAGTTCATGTTGTTAAAAACAAGATAGCCTTCCGTTTCTTGCCAGATACTTTCCGAGTCGCCGCTAAGAGAGTTGGAGCTGTTTGCAAAGTGAAGATCTGGCCTCAAAGATATAAATGTGTCTTCTGGATTAGAGTTTGCCAATGCCAAAGACTGAAGCCAAGAATTACTACTGCTTTCTTTATTAAACTTAGCTTCTGGTAATGGGTGTATCGGCATTTTCAGAGCATCTTCTTCTATGCTTAGGTTGTCAACGATACCGCCAGACCAATTGCTATTTCTTGGAAAGTTATAATTTTTTGCATAGTTTGCAAAGCTGTAATCAATGTTTACAGAGTTAGCAGTGTTTAGTCCTTTAATGTCTGAGGGCGACTCAACAGCCTGACCATATACCCACCTTCTCTTAGAAACATCGTTAGCCACCATATATGGATATATAGCTATGCAGTCAAGTAGCAGGGCGGGGACATCTTCGTAACAATAAAACCCAAGCCAATTCAGCTCCTGGTTTAGAGAGTTTGTCTGAGGTGGAAAAGAATAGCTTTCCTGTGTTCTATCTATAGATCCAACGGTAGATCCATTCACAACCAGATCAGCAACCTTAGAGTCTAGTCTTATGTTGATGAGCATAGGTCTGTCCCATTCTCTTACAAAGTGAGACACGAACTGTCCACCAACTCTTAATTTTAAAAACGGTCCATCGACATATATTCCGTCTAAAGATCCTACGGGGCCAAATATTTTTCTAGGAACTACCGCACTGGAAGCAATTTTAATCCAGAACTCTGCAGTAAGCTGACTGCCACTTCCAGAAGAGTTCATAAAATTAAATCCAGGAATAATAAGAGATGGCTCGTTTGGAGAGCTTGGAGTTAGCCTTGTGCTATTTCTCGTTCCGTATATAATTGGCAGTGCAGAGTTTTTAGCCAAAAGATAGTTGTCTTTGATTAGGTAGTATCCATCAGAGCCTTCAAGACCGTACTGTTTTGCTGCAACTCCAGAATAAGACTTGTTGCTTACATTTGCTATATTCAAAGATGTTATGGATTCTTGAGACCTTACCCCCAAAGACTCTAGCTGATGTTCTTCTGACCACTGCCCGACAGATATTCCATTAATTGCAAACTCATACACTTCTGAATCATTTCTGTAAAAAAATTCTAGAAAGAATTTGAGATCTTCAAAGTTTTTCGGTAGCTCAAATGTTTCCGATAGTCCAGACCAAGACAAGGTTGAAGTTGCAGATACAGACTTTACGGCTTCGTTTGGAGTTCCTGGATTATCTGGATCTGTCCACCTAATTCCGACCCTTACGTCTAAAACTTTTGTATATGAGTATACAAAAACACTGACCCCTACAGTTTTTATTTTACTAGAAAAATCTGATGGCTGATAGTTTCTAGGACTTTCAAAAGAGATGGTTCCTAGGTTGTCTACTGTACCTATTACTCCATTAGTGTATTCATTTTTAAAGGGTGCCGTCGGGGGTGGCACAGCAACATAGGGACTACCGCCATAAGCATCGACAACACTAGAAACGCCTGCCGAAGTCCATCCAGAAAGATCCTGCTCACTTACATTTAAAAGAGAAATGTAATTACTTACATCATCTAAAGCCCAGAGACTTAGTGGGTGTTCGGCAAAGATCTTAGTCGCATATAAATTTAGGGGAGTGACCATATAACTAATTTTATCACAATTAAGACTAATATTATTAGTGTATTAAGCCTGAGCCTCGCCCCATGACAACTTAGCAGATGCTCTCGTCTCGTTACCCGTAAGTCTGGAAACTGCAACGGTTAGGATGTCTGGACCATCTGGGAAGATGTTGTCGCCACCAAGAATTGAGTTTGAAAGCTCAAACAGGGTGTCAATGTCAACCGTGGTGTTTGACTTATCTCCATCAGCTCCGCCCTCTGCTTGGAAGTTGTAAATCTGGATACCTCCAGAAATAGTGTCCTGAGTAGAGTGTTGCACTAACTCAACAAGTGATGGCTGAGGTACGGGCGTGAATCCAAGGTTGTTAAGTCTTCCATTAAGAATTAGCTTTACCTCCAGCAATTCGTTTGTTGAAACCCCAAGCTCGCGCATCCTTACCTGCATTCGGTTAATAATATCTCTATCTCCAAGCTTTCCGGTAAGACCAGAGTCTACCGATGGCGAAAGTCTCAGGGAGAGCAGTGGCTGATAGTTTGGACCACTGGTGTTGTTTAGAGAGCCGTCTGGATAAAGGAAATATGTGTACTGAATGTTTCCCTGAGAAGTGAAGTTAAGGACTTCTGCGAAAAGAACATCAATGTCGGTCCCCTCAGCAACGAACCTAGATCCTGGATCTGGGTAGGTATTTACAAGCTGACCAGATTCATTCCAGATAAGCTTAACTGCACCGACTCCACCCTGGCCGTTTTCACCGTTGTCATTATCGGCACCACCTCCACCACCACCGTAGTTTCCGCCATTTCCTTGTGGACCATCTCCTCTAGTACCGTCTTGACCACCGGAGCCCCCTCCACCACCGAGAGAGTCTCCCCCCGACTCAGCTGAGCCCTGGCCGTTTTCACCAATACCGTCAATTCCGACACCACCACCACCACCAGATGCGTCGCCTGAATCTGCTGATCCAGAACCACCACCGGCACCACCCTGACCGTCTTGACCGTTTTGATCTGGGTCTCCACCGTTACCACCATTTCCAGAGTAACCACCAGCACCGCCACCACCACCAGCGTCGTCTCCATCGGAGTTACCACCTCGTCCACCGTTACCTCCACCGTCTCCTACGAATCCACCACCAGCACCACCAACTCCTTCTTGGCCCCTTGTTCCGCCAAACCCAGCAACTGTTGCGGTACTGATAAAGTATGAGTCTCCACCATCTGTAGAGTTAAACCCGCCATCAGAGTCGGTGTCCCTAATTCCGCGAGCACCAACAACGACGGTGTAGTCTTCTCCGGGAACAACTGGAACGCGGTATCTCCAACCAAGGCCTCCACCTCCACCACCACCTGCGTTAGTAGAGTCTCCTCGGTTACCTCCACCACCACCACCTACGGCGACAACAGAAACTTCGGTTACGCCTGCTGGGGCAGTCCAAGATGTAGTTCCGGCACTTGTAAATTCTTGAGAGCTAAAGATGCTATAGGTAAATGTGTCAGCATCTAAAACTGTAATGCTGTATGACCCACCAGAAACTCTGGATGATCCGTAAACTCCAACATAGTCTCCGGTAGAGTAACCGTGGTCCTGAGCATAAACGGTAACAAGGTCTCCGTCTTGCTGAGTTCTAATTCCACCTTCAAAATCATTAAATCCTCTAATTGGAGCATTTTTAGGAACTAGGTGAATTTTATCTGGAGAATTGACAAAAACTTTGTAGGTTTCGTTGCTCTCCAAGTTTGGCGATGTGTTTGATCCGGTAACTTCTACCTGTGGGTTTTCTGCATCAACACCGACAAGACCATTGGCTGAAATTGACTGGAACTGTACATTGTCTCCGGTACGGAAACCGTGAGTAAGAGAGGTGATTAAGTCATCTGCAATATTAATTCCAGAGGAAGCAAAAGACTTTGTAGTGGTTCCAGATATATCAAGAGTCTGGCTACCGGCGGTAAATAGGTAGCCTCGGTCATCATCAAATCTACCATCCATAATAACAGATGTTCCCCAGTGGAATAGAGACGGAATATAACTTGGCTCTAGGCCAGTAGAAACTTCATACCTTCCAGGAAGGTTTCCAGAACGGAAGTAGGATTCGTAAAGAATATTGTTGTGCTTAAACTCATGCACGTATCTTACTAGGCCATCGTTAGTTTTAAAACCGAAGCGAATCTTACCAGCACCATACCAGGAGTAGTCCATGTAAGCCATCTGAATCCTGGAAAGGTCTAGGTTGTATCCAGATGGACCTTCTCCATTGCAAGTGTCTACGTTCCAGTCTGACTGCTTTACCTTAGTATCCACAGTCTTCGTAATAATAATTCCAGATTTTGCAGGGACAAAAGAGTGTACCGCTGTTGTTCCCACACTGGAGATTGCTACTGGGCTAACCGAGTCTGGAGTTGGTAGAACCCTAAAGTTGTTAGCATCTACAACATCTGCATAATAAGTATTTCCATTGATAAGGCCACCAATTTGATCTCCATCAATAGAGTTGTATTCGATAGGAATCTTGTTACTTAGACCGTGCCCGGTAATAGAGAAAACTCCAGAATTAATATCAAGCTGAGTTCCTGGATCGAAAATAAGTTCAAGACCTGTGGAGCCACGATACTCTGGCCTTACAGACATTCTGGTATCGCTTTCAATATCAATAACTCTATAGGTCTGACCCCTCATTACAATACTGTCGCCCTCTGCAAACTGAGCTGAAAACCTTGTCTTGTCTCCAAAGATTAGCTCACTTCCACGCAGTGCAGAAACTGTTCCAGCTGTTTGCTGAGTAGAGCTTCTACGAACACAGTATATTTCTTGTCCATCAAACTCAAAGAACATCCCGTTTTGAGAATCAAACATTCCGGATCTTAGGGCTCCATTGGTCCAAGAGGTTACGTGGAACTGTGGGAATCCGTACGCGGTTGACTCTACTCCCTCGGGGACAGATGCATTTATTAGGAACCTCACGTCGTCTCTAACTGTTACAGGGAAGTTGCCGTTAAACGTGGTGCTTTCGGCTCCGGTAGAATCTTGAGCTTCATTGACTTGAACTAAAAGGCCGTCAATAAGGTTGTGTGGCCTTCTTGTTGTAACTAATACTTGTGTAGAGCTAAATCTTTCCATTAGCTCGATGTCAATCGATGGCTTAAAGTTGATAGCAAATGAGATCTGAATACCCTTACCAGACTGATAACGGAAGTACTTACGAGTTTGTCTAATAATTTGACCATAAGAGGTAGTGTTTCCAGTAGACATCTCAACACCACCGTCAAACGGTCTGTGAAGAGAGTAGCCGGAAGGTCTTACATATACGAATGTGGGATATGCGTAATCTACTTCGGTGTGTGCTTCTGCGTATGGTCTTGCTACGGTAATCTGTGTATCTGAACCTACCGCTGTAATTTTTCTAACAATTGGCCCCCTTGGCTGCTCTTGCAAAAGTGTAAAGTCTGAGCCAGAACCAGTACTACTAAAGGTTACAAAGTTAGTGCCAGATATTGCTGCTGATTTAGAAGAGTATAGCTGGAAAGAGTTAGCGTCTACAACTCCAACATAGTAGTAGTATCCATCAATAATTGGAGTAGGCGCAACTCCGGCTCCAACACCAAACTTAACTATATCTCCAGTCTCAAAGGTGTGCGCAATTTCAATTCTATCGTTGGCAGTGTTTACGTTAGAGTCTGCAAATGTTAGCTCTTCTCTAATGTTTTGAGGATACAGAGTAAACTTATCGCCAACTTTTAGAATTTTAGAAAATGAGGTACCGTTACCATTAACAAGAATAGATCCCTGCTCTACACTGACGTTACCACTGCCCACGACAGTTCCATTTAGCTGATTTGTTGTAAGACTGTGACCAATTCCAGTACCAAAGTCTGTCAACTCAATGATGTTATTTGCAAGAGCATCTTCTAGTGTTGCAGCTAGCCTAAAGTAATCCTGGTTTACGGTAACAACATAATACTCATTGTCAGTTCCTCCTGCTCCTGGAAGATTTGTTAATCCACCAATGGGAGTCTCTCCAGCAGAAACACTGTATGCAACCTTTGTTCCAGTAAGGAATCCGTAAGATGGAGCGTAAAAGGTGTTGTTTTCAATGTTTATTGTAGACCTGGGGTTAACAGCAGTAACAAGATTTGGCACAATGCCTCTTGCTCTAACCTGGAAGCTTTCTGCAGGAGGTGCTCCTGGTGTAATTTCGTAAATTCCGTCTGGAGTTTGGACCAAAGAGGTTAGTGAGTGTATTCCAACGCCAGCAGGAGAGTCCGTAATGTCAATTGCTGTATTGGTATTAACATTATCTAAACTTGTTGCAAGCTTAATATTGTCAACATCTACAAGAATTACGTAGTACTGCTGTCCTGTCGTAAGTCCGTCAATTGCGCCTTGTCCTCTAGAATCATACTCCACAAGCTCTCCGTTTTTGAATCCGTGATTTGGTACAGCAATTGAGTTTGCGACAAAGTCTATGGTTTCAATAAACAAAGAGTGTGTCCCAGTACCGGTATTTGTCAAATCGACTGTGCTTGCTACGGACAAGCTTTGATCCGTATGCAGTCTAATCGTGCTGTTATCAATTCTGTCTACAAAATATTCGGTGTCATCTGCAAGACCCCCAACGCTGTTTCCACCGTTATTTGCATATCTAACTACCTGACCACTAGAAAGACCGTGGTTTTGAATATAAAGAGTATCTACGCCAAGGTTTACGGTTAGGAAGATAAAGCTGTGACCACTGCCCTCGCCGGGTCCTTCTAAGTCTACGCTGCTATTTGCGTTAAGAGAGTTTTTAATTTTAAAGTTGTCTGCGTCTACAACTTCTGAAACGTAATAAGTGCTTCCATCAAGAAGTGGTGGAATGCTTACCCCGCCGCCATTGCTATACAGAATTGGCTGGTCGAGAGTAAACCCGTGATTGGGAATGTTGAATGTGTCAAGCTGTGCGTTAATGATAAGTCTTGTTACGAAGTCTCCGTCATTAGTTTTTCCTGCTGGTACGCTAAAGTTTACGGAGTTACCTGCATCAACATCTGCTGGCAAAGAAACAAGCTTGTAAGAAAAGTCATCCTGCTTAACAATGTAGTAAACCTGACCATTTGTAATGTCCGGTGTAGGATTGTCGATACTGAAAGAAACAGCCTGCTCTGTTTCAAATCCGTGGGCGGAAGTAGAATATATTGTATTTGAATCAAGGTCATAATTAATTGGAACAAGTGAGTGATAAGAGCTGCCTGCTGGCTCAATTGCTATAGTGTTAGTTCCTGCGTTTGCGTCTTCTGCCGTAGGGTGCAAAGTGTTTCCAGTTGTAAACGACTCTAGAAGTTCCATATTAACAGAGCCATCGCCATAGTTGTAGGAGTCTAAGTCTGAAATAGCAGCTCCAGCAAACAAAGAAATTTCTTCATAAGTTCCGTTCGAAGTTTTTACGTTAACAGCAGTCGGATCAATAAACGAACCTCCGCCGCCACCAACGTTTCTTGAAGTAAAGGTTCTTGCACCAGCACCACCAGAATAGCCTCCAGCACCACCAGACTGAGCACTTGTTCCATCAGTATTTCCTGCTCCACCGAAACCGCCACGACCACCATCACCAGAAACATCAATAGGGGAAAGACCTTCAAAGAAGCCTTTTCCGCCTGCTTCGCGGGTTCCAGCTTCTCCGTTTCCACGGAACCCACCACCACCACCAGAGTAACCACCCTGTGCGGGACCACCAAAACCACCAGACCCACCAGCGGCATCGTTAAAACCAACCCCACCTCTTTCTGTAAGCTGGCCGTCTCTACCATCCCCTTGTACAGTAGAAGATCCTCCACCAGCAATAATAAGGGGTTGATTACCATTTTTTCTGACAACAAAAGATGCTCCACCAGATCCACCATACAGATCTGCTGCGTTAGACGGGGCTTCCCCCATTTGACCAACAACTACAGTTATAATTTCTCCCTTGACAAGTTCAAGTTCAGCGTAAATTCTAGCACCACGACCAACATCCCCGACAGTATCACGACCTGTCATGTATCCAGATGCACCCTTTACGTCAAAAGAGTATCTTCCAGATACGGGGACCGTCCAGTCTTGATACCCTTGAAAATCTCCTACAGATACGTAGGTGGTTGCCCAAGGCGCGACGAGGTTGTAATAGTTAGCAATCTGATTGCTGGAAGGTCCATTGGCACCAGTAGCTCCGCAAGTAGTAAAGTAGTGGCCAGTTGTCATTTTAAATAATCTCCTTATTCATTATACATCACCTGTATTAGTATTTGGATATCTTCGACCATCTCCCCAGATAATTCTTACTGCCCCTGCGCCACCCTGGCCATTTTCGGTCCCTGTGTTATCACAGCCACCTCCACCACCACCATAGTTGCCACCATTACCCTGTGGGGCATCTCCACTCTGACCGTTGTTTCCTCCGGAACCACCACCACCACCGCCACCATTTGCTCCGCCATAACCACCAGCATTGCCGTTGGCACCTTGGCCAAGTACTCCAACACCACCACCGCCACCTCCGGCGTCTGCGTCTCCACCAGCTCCACCACCACCACCGCCGCCTCCGGCTCCAGCCTGACCTGCAACATTTTGGTTTCCAGCGGCACCACCGTTTCCAGCGTAACCACCGGCACCTCCTCCACCACCAGCGTCTGTGTTTGTGGTTACGGTGCCACCCGATCCGCCAACGCCACCACCATCTCCGACAAAGCCTCCACCTGACCCACCATTTCTAAAGTTGTTAGCAGCACTTCCTCCTTCTCCACCAACTACTTTTCTGTTAATAAAGTAGCTATCTCCACCACTTGTAGCATTGCTACCTGTTGAAGAGTTGCTGTTATCCCTGCCGCCAGCTCCACCAACGACTACTGGATATTGCTGACCCGGAACAACTGGGATAGATCTTCTCCAGCCAAGGCCGCCACCGCCGCCGCCACCTGCCCCTGCGTTACCCTCGGAACCACCGCCACCTCCACCAACTGCAACAACAGAAACCTCTGTGACTCCGGCCGGTGCAGTCCAAGTTCCGCTACTTGTAAACAATTGCTGACCAGCTGGGGTAGTTGGAATATTGTTCATTTCATAAATGCTCTGAGTTCCAACAAAGTCAGCCTCTACATTTTTCAAGAAGTAGGTTTCTCCGTTGGTTAGTCCTGTAAGAGGGGCTGCATTTGTATAATATTTTACAGCTTGATTGGATGGAGTGTTTGCTTCTATATTAAGAATGTTGTCGTAAACTCTTGGTCTATTTAGCGTTAAGCTGCCTTCAACAACATCAGTTAGATTTATAGTGTCTCCATTAATATCTTTTAGAGAAATCTGAGTTGGCAGATCAAAGCTGGGATAAACAAGATCGTCATCAGGCACTCCAACAATCTCTCCTGTGCCATCTGCATAGATGTAACTTGCTCCGTCTGAAAGGCCCGACGGCTTGATCTCATCTTTAAAGTAGATGTAGTCGTCTTCGTAGTTAACATTTAGCTTTCTAGCAAAGTGAGAACCCGTACCACCAATTGCAGTAACGTTAACCTTAAACTCTGAATCGGAGTAGTCTCCGGTATTTGTTGAGGGGAATGCCCTTCCATCACCCCAAATAATTCTTACAGCTCCACCACCACCGTTGCCATGTTCATTATTGGTGTTTTCAGCACCGCCACCGCCACCGCCAAAAACTCCACCGCTTGCAGTACTTCCACCAATAGCGGAATAATATCCATCACCATTTCCACCGTTTTGACCATAAGAGCCTCCGAGTCCACCCTCTCCATTGCCACCGTAAATTGACTCTCTTCCACCTAGGCCGTTGGGGCCTTGACCCCAAATGCCAACGCCTCCACCACCACCTGCGCAGCCATCATTGTCTGCAGGTCCACCACCACCGCCGCCTCCACCAGAACCATTTGGAGCAGTTCCACCGTCTCTGTCGTCGCCGTTACCACCGTTTCCAGTATATCCTCCAGCACCTCCACCACCACCAGCATCGTCTCCGTCTCCAGTTCCTCCACGTCCACCGTTGCCACCACCGTCTCCAACAAAACCTCCGGCAACCCCACCGTTGCCAGTGGCACGGCCTCCACCCAATCCGGCAACTGTCGCCTGACTAATAAAGTAGCTAACACCACCATTTTGAGCATTAACGCCAGCCCCACCATCAGTGTCTCTTGCACCACCCGCTCCAACTACAACGGCGTAGCTGTTACCGGGGGTAACCGGAATATTGTTTTTCCAACCAAGACCTCCACCAGCGCCACCGTTTCCACCATCTCCCCCAGAGTCAAACGATCCTCCACCGCCTCCTCCAATAGCTACAACGGAAACGCTTGATACTCCAGATGGAGCTATCCAGGCAAATGTTCCGGGACTAGTAAATTCTGCTTGACCATAAACTGTCATTTTTATACATCCTCCGTATTACTGTATGGAAAAGATCTGTTGTCTCCCCAAATAAGTCTTACCGCGCCAGTTCCACCATTACCGTTTTCGTTTCCGGTGTTTTCTGCACCACCACCGCCTCCACCAAAGTTTCCTCCATCGGATCCAACCTGTTGACTTCTTTGGAATCCGTTCTGACCGCCCGATCCACCAAATCCAAGACCGGCATCTCCTCCAGTATACGTTCCACCCCTACCGCTTGCGCCAATCCCATAAATTCCAACACCTCCACCGCCACCACCAGCGTCACTGTCTCCTCCAGCACCGCCGCCACCGCCGCCGCCGCCTGTTCCAGCACCGCCCCAGTTATTTGCCGTACCTCCGCGTCCACCGTTACCTGTGTATCCTCCAGCTCCGCCGCCTCCAGCGCCGTCAGATCCGCCTCCGGTTCCACCAGTTCCACCGTTGCCTCCACCGTCTCCAACAAACCCTCCGGCAACTCCACCGTTGCCAGTGGCACGGCCTCCACCCAATCCGGCGACTGTGGCCTGACTAATAAAGTAACTAGCACCGCCATCGGTAGCATTGCTTCCAGCTCCATTATCGGTGTCTTTTGCCCCAGCCTGACCAACAACAACAGAGTAAGACTGACCTGGAACAACTGGAATGTTATTCTTCCAACCTAGCCCACCACCGGCACCTCCGTTACCACCATCACCCTGATCGTCTTCAGAGCCCCCACCGCCACCGCCAACACAAACTGCACAAACAGAAAAAACGCCAGCTGGGGCAGTCCAAGTAAACGATCCCGGCGAAGTAAACTCTGCTTGACCAGGTGCTGCGACATAGCTAAAATCTCTTAACAAAAAGTTGTGGGTGTCGTAAGCTTCTTCAACAAAATAAAATGTTTTTTCACTTGATGTGGTGATTCCACCGGAAACAGGGGCAAGGTATTCGATCATATCATTTTTTGTGTAGGCAGCATCTTTAATGTGCCAAATATCCAACCCCTCGGAAATGCCAATCTTAAAAAATGTAGGAACACCCTCGGCAGTGGGTCTTTGAGAAACATTAATTGGGGTCTGGCCGGGTAGGTCAGCGATAGAAAGGTTGTACTGAATTCCAGGAATGTCTTCTATAAAGGCTGTTACAAAATATGTTTTGTTTTCTATTAAGCCTACCGGTGTAGCGTCTGGGTTATTCGTGCCAACTGTTTCGTATCTAAGCATAGCACCCTCATAGTATTCAAGAAATGCGTCGCCTGGATCTTGTCGAACACTCATGGTGGTTCCTAGATAACCAGAAATGGTGACCTGATTACTCGGAGGAGTCTCATTATCATAGTCTGTAGGCTCCCCATCAAAACCCTGGTTTCCTCCATCTATAACAAACTGATTGCCCACCTCTACGTTTAGAACAACTTCTGATGCCAGGTTAATGTTGTTACCTGCAAAAGTTCTTGCAAGTGTTGCTGGCTGGAAGAACCCAGTCATGTTAGAGGTTAGCGGTAATGCGTCTCCACTAGGAACTTGAGAAACTTGAAATGTAGAAGAGTCTGTACCGTGATTTGGAGACAAAATAAATACAACACCCCTATAGTTGTTTTGGAAAAAGGCGTCACCTGCTCCAGAAACTTCGTAATACACGGGATCGCCCTCTACAAGATTTGAGAATGTCGAGTCAAGTGAGGTGTTTACGGTTAAAGTTCTGGCTGCTACGTCAATGGAGCCTCCCACAATTGGGCTTTCTACAGAAGAAGTAGTTGCACTATTGCTTATATCGAGTGCCGTCTGCAACTGAGTGTTTGAACCGTCAAATGTTTGAGCAGTAGCGCTGTTTGTTGGGTCAAAGGAAACTGCTGCGCTGTTGTTTGACTGAAACTCTTGAGAAATTGTGGAGTTAAGGTTCAAGAAGTAGAAGGGCGTTCTTGTACCAAACCCATGCTTGTTTTTAGTTGTTACGGTGAGTGTAGATATTGGACCTGCATTGTCGGTAGTAATACCTGCCGCGTCGCTAACACTAATTTGTGAACCCTGGAAAAACTCGCCTGTGATGATCGAAGTGTACAGGTCATAAATTGCAATAGTTTCTTCTTGTGGAATTCTTGCAAGATATGTAAAAGTAGTTTCGTTAGGAACAGCGTTAATGATGTATGATCCATCTGCAGTTACTGACTTTGTTCCAGACACCCTAATTGGAATACCCACCGCAAGATTGTGTGGGAATGCTGTCTCTACAGTAATCTCTCTTGTGTTTGCAGAACTTGTTACGTTTACGATATCTGGGATCGTAGTGTCTCCACCCTTAGAAAAGAATGCGGGAGTGTTGTTAATAAGCTCAACAGTTTCCCACTTAGTAGGCTGAAGACCGTACTCAAAGTCGGTGTCAATAAGGTTAGAGGGATTCGAAACACGAATCTTGGACACTGGGTCGATAAAGGTTGGGATTGGGGTAAACTCTTGTACCCCTCCGGCATTGTCCCCAGAGCCACCTTGATTAAGAAAACTAAACGACATACTCTACCCCACTAATTGTAAAAGTTAGATCTGTGCCTTCTTGAGAAACATATATTGAGCTTCCTGCTGGCATTACGATAGATGTTTCGTAAACAAAAACGTTGTCTGCCGACATGGCAATGTTACCCACAATAACGTTTGCATTCGTAGCGGATGAGCCAAGTGGCAAAAGATTGATGTCAAATATTTTTGGCGAAGATGATGTGTTTGCAACGTTGATTGACTTTATAATGCTATAGCTTCCTGCGGTATTGGGGGCAGAATAAACATTTCCAGATTGGGCGTTGCCAATATAAAAAAGCTTAGGTGTTAGGCTTGCCATGTTTTTTCCTATGCATACATCCAAAATAGAGCATTAAGATCTTTGTCGCTTAGCTCCGCCTCTTCTGGCGAAACAGCCTCCCACTCGCTTCCATTCCAGTAAAGAATATCTCCACTAGATGGAGCAAGTGCATCGACATCTTGAATCTCGTTTAGAGTAAGTGGTGAGTATAATAGCCAAGCACCAATTGCTGCGTCCCATCGAAATTTATCATAAATCTCTCCATCGCTAGGATTTGCGGGAAAGTTCAAAGCCATACAGCTCTCCTTATTACTCTATATAAGTATATCAAACTTTTTAAATAATTTGTTAACCTTTATGTCTGAGAGTTTCCTGAGTATGGATGTCTAGCCTTAATTTCAGAAATCTTTTCTAGCCAGTCTTCTTTAGTGGCTTCGCCTCTTTGCCAATCAAAAAAGATCGGGTCTGATTCTTTTTCGTAAGCAAGCTGTCTTTTCTTTGCAGCCTTTTCATTTAAAACTTCGGCCTGTACCTCTAGCCAGTGTCCCTTTAAAACATTATAGGAAGGTTTCTCTCCTGGCCCTCTCCAAATTAAATCTTGATAATCATCTCCAAGCAAAGACCAAGAAGCTTCGGGATATCTTTTACGTAAAATCCAAGAAATGTCCATTATGGCAAAACCTCCATTGCTGTAATTGTGCTTACTCCTCCGTAAGCGGCACCGCCACCGAGGTAGGGCCTGTTAAAGTATATAACTTCTCCGGATGTTTCAAGTGCGCACTCTAGCCTGTAAGTTGTTTCCGATGTAGTGTTTGGCTCGTCTAAGAAGGAGATGGTGAAAGGAAAGGTAACATCTGAGTCAGAAAAGTACATTACAAAGCTAGTATTTGTGTCAGTAGCGTCTGTTGACTGAGCAATATTTGTCCCCGGCCCTCTTACAAGATTTAAGAAAAGTGGATAGAGGCTGTTTGTGATAGCGGCAAACCCACTTACGGTAACCAAGACTTTGCTTGATGAAGACTCTGGAGTAATATTAACAGAAAGACCTGTTACTGGCTGGAATCCGTCGAGCAAGTAAGCCCCAGACTGGAATGCGGTGGTTAGTGTAGTTGACTCAACTTTTCGCACCTTTCCAAAAAGCGGTAGGTTTGCATTTTCCCACTCCGAACCATTGTAAGAAAATACCTGGTCTGTTTGAGGCGTGTCAATTACTGCATTTGCTAAGTCTTCTACATTGTAGCTTAAGGTTTTGTTTTCCCAAAAACCGTTCTCAAAAACGAGGGAGTCTCCGGCTGAAGGATTAGTCACAAATGTATCAGATGACTTACTAATGCTTGACAAACCATTTTCCCATCTAGTTTCATCACCATTAAAAAGCAATGACTCCGAGATTGGCAAATCTAAAATATTTATTTTAGCCGGAACTCCCATGCCAGAATGATTTACGCAAACATAGTAAAGAGTGTCCGGTGCATCTTCTGGTACAACAATTGTTAGCAGACCGTCAACACCTGCGGCACCGGTGTAAGAAACACCATCGGTATATTGTGATCCACCGCCATGAGCCCCATTCTCAGTTTCTGAAAGATAAATTTGATGAGTGTCGTTAGTTGGATCGGACTGATTAAAAGAGTATGTTGCGGTTCTGTAAAGAACCAAGTCTGGAGTTAAGATTCCATCTAGCGTGTACTTGTTTCCGGATGCAGTTGATGCAACGGCTACAGCAAATTGCTGGTTGTAATTGCTGTCAGCTATTGTAACATCAGAAAGATCATTTAGTGCTCTGGGGATTGCTTGATTTGTCCACTGACTAAAAGAGTCACTGTATACCAAAGCTTGATTATCTTGAATATTTGAAACAATTACATCTGTTAAGTTTGTAAGCCCCTCACCAAATGGTGGACCCTCTGGTCCTGTTGGTCCAGTAGGCCCTGTAGGGCCACCTGAAGGTCCCGTTGGTCCCGTTGATCCAGTTGGACCAGTTACGGTAGAAGCTGGTCCTGTGGGGCCTGTGGGCCCTCCAGGAGGGCCAACTGGTCCCTGTGGTCCGCCAAGCTGAACCCACTGAGAGCTATCCTCATCCGAATAGTAAACATAAGCAAGTCCGTCAACGCTTCTGTACCAGATATCTCCATTTACGGCATCTTGTGGGGGAGTTTCTGATGTGGTAAAGTTTCCAGTTCCGGAAGATAGGTTGACCCACTGATCAAGCACGGAGTTGTATACCAAAGACTCGCCACTGCTTGGTAAGGCAATGTTCACATTTGTAAGATCCTGAAGCTCATCTATTGGATCTACCCACTCGGTGTCATAGTTGTCATCAGAAGCCTTGGCCAAAACCTGACCAGTTGTGCCGCCAAATTGAACTCCCTGACCCCTAGTAGAACCTGCGTCCACAAACTCACTTAGAACAGGAGACCACACATAAAGATTTTCTCCAATTACATATGCGTCTCCTGGGTTTCCCGTAGCTGGCAAATCGGCAACTTCATCCAGAACATCGACAATAACGATCCCCAGACCAGTTTCTCCACGAGAACCCGTTGCTCCCGTTGGGCCTGTTGGCCCTGTCGCTCCAGCGGGACCGGTGGGACCAACCAGGTTGGGAGAAGTTTCAACCCAGTAGCCGTCATAGTAAACATACTGCCTAGCATTAAGAGAGTCGAACCAGGCATCGCCAGTTTCGGCTACTAGGGGTGCGCTGTCTGAAACAAAGAATTTTCCGGCTTCTCCGGTTGGCCCCGTGGGTCCGGTTGGACCCGTGGGCCCAACTTCTGTTACAAGCTCTACCCAAAACTCTGAACCTGTTGCGGGGAGCTGCCCAGTACTTGATTGCAAAGATAGCCAAGCGGTGTCGTTATAAGAAACTGCGACTGGAGGAGAATATTCTGTCAGGGCGTCCCAGGCACCAAGCCACTCAACACCTACCTGTCCTCTTTCACCATCAACACCTCTGGGTCCAGTTGGACCAATCTGATATGGAAGCTCTGACCAAGACTTAAAGCCATCACCAATTTTAACAAATCCATTAGTTAGGTTTACTGCAACTTCTCCGGATGCAAGTATGGGGTTGGCGTCAACCCACTGAGCCTCGGTACCCCGACGCTGTTGCATACGTGTTAGCTCAGTGGCCATTAGTAATTATCCCCTAACGAAATAGACATACACAAACATTATATCACTAATTAGTTCGTTTTAAATCTAAAAAAGTCGGAGAACTCTTTTCTCAGGTTGCTAATTGAAAATCTTATTTCATAGTCTTTATCTGAAACTAAATTCTTTATTCTATAGGAGTTGAATATTCTGGCTGAAAACTCTGGAAGGTCCGAATCTTCTGTTACAAAAAACTCTGCCTCTTCAAACTCCAAAGATTCTACATAGGGAAAAGGCCGAAGCTCAAAATTTTGATGAAAGTTTTTTATTTTTGTTTTGTAGGGGACGTACATACACAGATGCACTTCAAAATCATTTTCTTGAAATTCACCGTGTCTTATCCAGGTGCGTGAGTCTAGGTCCGCTATAAAATAAATACTCATTACACAATTATAGCATTTTCGTAAAGCTCTAGATTTCCTTTTAATCTTTCGTTATCTGGATCTAACTTCAGGGCTTTTCTTCCATAAAGAATTGCATCCTTTTTATTTCCCAAATAATGAGCGGATATCGCAGCAAGATCTAGGGGCACCGAGCCCCAGGCAAAGTCTTCACAAAGATACTCTAGCGGTTTTTTGTTTATTCTCAAAGATCTTTTTGCAGCATTGTAGCAGTCTTTCCATTGATAGTTGTCATAGTAAAACAAAGCTAGCTCTACAATCGACTCTCTTCTGTCAGGAGCTTCATCTGCCGCCTTAAGTAGCCACTTCTCTCTTTCTTCACCTACCACACATTTTGCCATGTATCTCATAGATGAGGCCCTCTCTGGCTTCCAGGTTGCCGTGGGCAAAGCAAGATGCTTCTTGAAGGCCTTAAAGGCCTCGTTGAATCTATTGTGAAAGAAAAGCTCTCTTGCATAATAGTATGCGTTTCGATCTCCCAGAGGATCTTCTTTTACCGCCAGCTCAAGCAAAGGAAAGTATTGAGACCTGGGCTTTGAGTTATCTGGATGATGATGAATTTCAAAATCGTACCAGCCCTGAACCTCTCCCATCCTGTCTTCAACTAGAACTTCGTGAACTGGATGCTTCCAGCGATAACCAGCTCTTGAGTGAACCTTGTCTCCACCATACTGCAAGGAGGGGACAGATTCTTCTGCGTCCTGCCAAGACCATGTGTACTGATACCTTGGGCGAGTTACTCCAGCACCCAAAGCTTTTTCGAGTTCAGGCCTCCAGTTTCCTACCAGCAGTTCATCCATATCCAGAGCAATACAATAATCTATGTCTGCGGGTATTGCAGCTAGAGAAGCATTACGAGCTACATCAAACCTCCAAGGCTTTACGCTAATATCAATAACATTAATGCCTAATTCTTTTGCTTTCTTAACTGTGTTGTCAGAGCTACCCGTGTCAGCAATCAGAAGGTAGTCTGCGTCTTTTGCGCTTTCGTACCAGCCTTCTACAAACTTTTCCTCGTTAAGTGCTATTGTGTACACCGCAACTTTCATTCTGTCACCCTATAACTTTTTGGCATTGGCTCTTCTGAAAAAGAAAAGTACCCACGAATTGCATGAGCCTTTGAGTATTTTGCATACTTATCAATTGCTTCTTTATTTTTGGGATCTTTTACAAAACTCAGATAGTTTGACATAAGTCTTTTATGTATTTCTACATTCTTGTCTTTAGAAAGATATTCGGTGAAGAACATCCTCCTGTGATCTTTTATTTCATCTATCTTTCCGTCCAAATGTCTAATTGGAAAATCTTTAAAGTTCGGAAACACAAAAGCTATTCCACGATTAAAAAGATTTAATTGCTGAGTCCAGTCTTCGTCATAAAAAATTGCTTCTTTGTGTATTCCCGGATCTTTAGCAAATTTCTTGTTACCAAAAGTGCAAGCTGGATTTAGCTTATGTGCTGGATAAAACCCCTCACTCTTCATTGACATGATATCTACCTCTCTCCATTGCGGAACAACGTCTATAAAAAAAGAGTCTGCAATGTAAGTGGCATACCTGGATTCTGGGCTTTTGTCTTTTACAAGCTTGCCGTCTTTAGTATAAGAATAAAGCAGTGGGATGCAAGATATAACCATATCATCATCTCCAACTTCTTTTGCAGCTTCGTGAAACATATCAATCATCTTGGAGTCCCAGTTTTTATCAAAAAAGGTATGACAGTCTACCTGAAGCATGTAGTCCTGATCATCATAAAGGCTTGACGCTCTTAGTCTGCCCTGACCAATTCCAAGCGTAGATAGGTCATTCTTCTTTTGCTTAACATAATCTAGCTTTATGTTTTTATTATTTGACATCAAGTGTTCAATCTCTTTTTTGTGCTTAGTCTTTAGAGATGTTAGTGCAACCCCCACGTAGATTCTTTCCGGAAACTCTGCATTGTTGAACGCGCTTCTGATAGAGTGTTTTGTTTCTTCGTCGTCTTGTGCAGGCATGGATACAAATATAGTATTTGTACTATAATTAGTCATCGGAGATGTCCTCCTTGTAAGTAGGGTTTGAAATGTTTTCAGAATAAACGTCCCACTTGTGTACTGGACAAAAAGCGTCCGCAAGCTTTGTTTTTTGATCCATAATGCAACCACACTTTTTGCACTGATCAAGCTTCTTCCTATAGAATGGGCACTGCTTACAGATATCATGCCTCTGCTGTTTTATTTCCGATGGAGCCCTGTTCATGTTTTTATTAAACAGGTCCCATGGCCTTACCGGCCTTCTGTTATCCTCTGTCATTAAAAAGACTTCCTACTCCAAAAATTTCTTTTATAAAAACCAAACGGTGGTTCTTGAACTAGATACTCTTTCCCATAGTGATACCTGGGTCCTTCGTCGATGACTTTCTTTGACCAGGCATCTCTTTTAAATGGGATAACCTGAACTAGGGGTGTTCCGGCTTCTATCTTTCCGTGAAAGTCTTTTCTTAAAACAAAAGGAAAATTAATAACAAGGGGGTGTCTATCAGTATCTACTATTCCAGAAAAAGAATAGAAAGGAAGATCTGGCCTATTCATTGGGCTGGTTATTAAGCAGCTGTATCCTTTTGGTGTTTTTATATGCCAATTGCTCATCCATTTGTGTGGTGTTGGGTCGTATTCCTCGGGAAGATGGATGTCCTCTGACTGAGATGGGTAGTGCTGAGTTACGGTTTCTACAAGGGCATCGGAATCAAAAGACTTCTTTTCGTGATCCCAAAAAACATCTGCAGTTAGCGGTATCATGTACCCTCCAGTAATTGCATCTAGAAATGGCACACACTTTTTTACAGTCATGATCCCGTCTGTAACGCCTTGCATTTTTCTAAACCACGAAGGTATAAATTTAGATGATGGTTCTGGGTGCAATATGTCAAACTCTGTGTGTGCGGAATGAAAGGTGATCTTTTTAGACATCTTCGCTCTCCTTATTAAGAAGTTTTGATATCTCTTGATCTGATAGGAGCTGCTCCTTTTCGTTTTCTAGTTTGCCATCTTCATACTTAGTTTTTCCTACCTGAACATTTACGGCTTCTGGATCAAACTCCACGAACTCGGGACTCGAAAGCAATAGTGCGGCCAGCCTGTTCTGACATCGAATAACTTCCTCTACTCTGCCATCTAACACAACAGCAATGCTGTTGATTGTAACGTTTTCTGGAGGAGCAGCCGCGTCCACAACCTTTTTTCTTACCACGCTTTGTTTTTCAGCGCGAGGGGTTAGCTTGGATATTAAGAATTCTCTAACCAGCTCTATAGTTTTTAATTCTCTGTAGTCGTAAGATTTTTCATTTCTTGCCATTAGTCAAACTTCTTTCTGCTCCAAGCAAAACGCTTATATTGGCTTTCAGACTTTGACAAGAGGCTTCCCTCAATTTTTCTTGACTCTTTTAGAGATTTGTCATTTTCAGCCATTAGCCAATTTTCTCTTTTTAGCGGAGTAAGTTGAACGAACGGAGTGCCAGCTTCAATAACTCCAGAGAAACCCTTTTTAATAAAAAACGGAATGTTACCTGGGCTAGTAAACTTATCAGAATCGATAATCCCAGAAGAAGAAGTAAAGGGGAGGTCGTATCTGTTTAATGGTGGTGTCATTAACACACTCCAGCCCCTTGGGGTCTTCATAGACCAGCTACCCGAAAATACCAAGTGGTTGGGATAGTGTCCTGCTGGCCTTGGCATGTCTGCCCCAAGCTCTTTTGGCCTTTCCATAATCATACCAGCGTACTGTGGTGGTCCACCCCATCTAATTTGCAAATCGCTTTCGTTATTCTGAAAGATATGTCCTAGATCATTGTTTTTTTCATTAATATAGACATTAACTGGAAACGTCAAGAAGTATCCAGAAACCATGGTGTCCATAAATGGCATACACTTTTTTAGCCCCTCACTAGATTTACCGTCTGGATCATTCCAGTAGCTTTCCGATTTCCTATACCACTCAGGAATCATCTTTTTTGCAGGGGTAGGCTTGCCAAAGTCTTTGTATTCCTCTTGAGCAAAAAACTTAATTAGCTTCATCATACCTCGTTTTACGTTTTGTCTATATCTATCTCACCTATAAAGTTGTTTTGATTGTAAGAAGATGGATTTATAATTATACCATAAGTGGCTGGAATGACTGCTCCAGTGGGGCCATAGGTAATTTCTTCATCTAAAACAATCTTGTTTTGAAGATCTGTATCAGAAAAAACTTCTACAGACAAAGAATCTTGATTTGTTGCAACTTTCATAGAGTTTGCGTTAGGTGCAGTAAAGTCAGTCTGAGAGTAAAGGGTTAGTCCTCCGGGTGAACTGAATGTCTCAAAAGTCTTGGTAACAACAGCGGAAAAGACAGTTGATATAGTCGAACTTAAGGACTGCAAAACTCTTACGTATTGCGGGTAACAAGTTTCACAGTCAGTGGTAAACTCAAACCACCTATTGCAAGTTTGTGTGTTAAAGGTTCTACAGTTGCTGGCATTAGCTGCATTACAAACAAAACTGGTGCAATTGTTGGCGGACCAATTCAAAGAGGTGCATATGCTCTGATTGAAGCTTGCACAGTTTCCTGGCACAAAGAATGATCCGACAAAAACTCCAGCGTTCCAAAATCTACAATTCCTAGCGCTCCAGGTGGCACAGCCTGTGCTAGAACTTCCTGACCAAGTGCGGCATCCCCACTGGAAACACTCTTGACCATTCCACTGAGCGCAATTTCTTGCGTTCCATCTATTGCATTCCGAGTTAAGCGTGCAATTGCAGTCTACCTCTTCTTGCTGCAAGCCAACCCCCCACCATTCGCCAGAGTCTGTAACCCACAAGGCAGCACCGGCACCGCTATCGATATCTTTTAGAGATATCTCTACATTTTGTAGCGGCATATTGACTGTAGCCATCGGATATGAAGATGGGTCAGAATCGCTCACTGCTTTGTTGGAGTTCACCTTAAAGATTCCACGGATGGCGTCCCAACGACTTCCGTCAGCAGTTATTCCAAGGTCATCTTGAGTATCTGGCCTGTTGAAAAGATCTGCAAACTTTTTACGTACTGACGAGGGGACCGGATGCGGTTGAGGTTTCATGAGAGACTCCTAAGCTAGGTCTCCGACCATTACCCACTCATTTGGCCCAATCTTGATTAGAGATGCGGATGACCAAATTGCTCTCAGTCTGTTTCCGGGTGTGGAGTTAATGGTAACCCCAGCTTTTCCAAGAATAGTAACTTGCCCAATGTTTTTTTGCAATATCGTAATTTGAGCACCAGTTTGAAAATTAACGTTGCTATCGTTTGGAACATATAGCGTGTTTGGGAGAGAGAAGTTGTCTACCATAACTAGCGCCGTCTCATCTAATGCTGTTAAGGTGTATTCATCATTTTGAACATTAGCTTCTCTTACGTTTACTCTTCTAATTTCTGGAAGATACCTGTCATCAGACTGTTGCTGCGTAAAGTAGCGATCGTCGTGAACGTGTCCATCTACAGCATATGTTGTCCACGGGTAAAAGTCTAAGGCTCCGAACTTTGTTCTCCAGAAGGTTCTTCCATTAGGAATTCCGCCAACTTGATACTCTTGAAAAACATTTGTGCCATCGGATATTACCCGAAGAATTCCTGCATACTCAAGTCCGATAAGTGGTGGGGTCTTGGGATAGTTTGTTCCCGTTTGCGCCCTGGCATTAGATGTCTGAATGTAGAATCCTGGATCTGTGTAATCATTTAGGTCTGCGGATATAGGAATCTGATCTGGAACCTTTTCTATCTTACCTTCATTCAAAGCGTCCAGGTAACCGGCAATAGAGTTTGGGTTGAGCGGCTTTGATCCAGAATTGTTTTCTCCATAGTGATAAAGCCTAAAGGCTGTCTGAATATCAGCATTCTCATCAATTTGAGGAATTAGCGTGTTGAAAAATGCTCCCTCTGCAGATCCTATATTCTGTGGCATTAAGAACCTCCTGCAACTAGATTAGAAATGATTGTGTTTGGGTTTGCATAAGAAACCGTAAAGTACATGATGATGCTTTTATCATCTACTGGCGACCAGTTGCTTCCGTCAAACTCTACAGCATCCACTGATATGGGCAGCTTGAGAGGGACCTCCTGAGAGTCTTCAATTCCCGTATTGTCATAGAAAGCATCGTCTACGGATATGGAAAAAGCCATGGGCGTGCTGATGCCTAGTGGTGCCAAAGAAGCATCGATGTTGCTTGCTGTAGCTTGCACATTAAAGAATGCAAAAGAGTTTACAAAACTTTCCACAAAAGACGAGTCAATTCCTAGATTCGTAATGTCGAGATTAACGATTGCATTTCCAGCAGTAAAGCTTAAGACCTCGTTTACTGATTGTGGAGATGTGTCGAGACTAAACCTTTCCGTCCACGATGGAGAGGATCCGTCGGAAAGCAAATACTCGAAAACAGTAAGATAAGTTTCGCTGTCTGGATCGACATCGATAAAGCGATCCAGGGGCTGGGGCAGGGTTACGAAATCTGAAACTAAGTTTAGTAAATTTGGATTGCCCACACCGCTAAACCAGAGGCTGCCGCGATTACCCTGTGCGCCTACGCCTGTCTCAACCTCAATTGCTTCTGGCCCCCCTAAGACAACAACAGTGTCCGAAGAGAGCACCACGTCTACCAATTAAGAACCTCCGTCTATAACTGTTATAATTCCTCGCATATCGAAAGTGTTTTGCGACTGATAGTAAAGAAAGTTCGGGGTATCTTGTGCAACAACCCAGTTTATTAAACCACTGTCTGTTCCGTTATTGTTAACCCCACTGCTATAAGCGTCTTCCGAAACATAACCAGAACCGCTTGTTTGAATCCAAAAGTTTTCTCCCGCTGCGTCTACGCTTATCACATAGCTTTCCCCTCTTACTACGGTTATTCCATCGTTAGGAGAGCCGTCAATCGAATACTCTGTAGCGCTTCCAATAGTAACGAAAAAGTCTGGCTCCAGAGTTAGCGGGTTGTCGTCGGTCATAATTGGCAATGCGTTTGTAAGCAAGGTATCGGAAGAGCCATCACCTTCGGCACCAATCGAAACAATCACAAGGCTATACTGAGTATTTTCTTGTAGTCCAAAGAATGTGTAAGAAGTAGCTGTTGGTCCAAGCTGAGCCTGTGGCGACGTTAGTGCTGCCGCTAGAGTTGCATTAGTTGCGGTGTATGGAATGACAGCAACCTTGTATCCGGTAACAACCACTCCCGTGCTGGGCGGAGTCCAAGAAGCGGTAATCGAAGAGAACCCAATATTGTTGATTACTAGATCTGTAGGGTTGAATGGAACCTCTCCAGGTGCTGCAATGACGGGGAACGATACGTCTCTTGTAATACTGACAGTTCCTGTTAGGAGAGTATAGACCTTATCGTAGGGGGATTGCTGGCTAACTACTTCAACATCATAAACATACTCTTTTGTTGGATCTAAAGAATTTGCATTAGTTGGGGTAATAGCACAAAGAACACTTCTTTTATCATCAGTGATAGCGGCATAACAAGCAATCTGGTTAGCAGCTAAAGCTCCTCTTTCTTCTGCTATATTAAATCTTACACTACCATAATTTTCAAGAGTGAAAGGAACACCACTAACATCTTTTGGGGTTACCAAAAATTCTAAAGTGTCACCATAGTAGTAGTTTATGTTATAGGTACCTGGAAATGTCATTAGTCCTCCGTTACTAATTATAACAGATCAAATAAAAAAAGTTTTATAAAATGGACTAGCCCCCAAGGGTGGTGGGTATGAGAGAGACAACCTTGAGGGCTAGCTATAATAGTATATCAGAAAATAATTATTATGAGTTCGTTATATTTTTGTTATCAAATAATGATCAAAACGACTTGCAAGAAAGTCAAAAGTGTGATATTTTATTATTAAAAATAATTAAGATATAGATATTAGTTAGATATAAGTATATAAGTTATATATATATATTATATATATATAAGAGTTATTATTTTTCTAAGTCTGTAAGGCGTTTTTCAATTATGTCAAATCTTTTATCGCCTTGCTCTAATCTATTTTTGATCTCGACCTGAACGTTGCTAAGCTTGTTGACGGTTGTTTCAATTCTGTCTACGGAGTCTTTGACGGAGCTACCACCATTGTTCTTAAGCTGACCGTCAATCTCGTTGAGTCTTTCCATAACGCCGGGGACCCGATCTCTGCCTGGACGAGACTCTTCTCCTGCCCAGTCGTCCATAAAGCTTTCCCAAGTGCCAATCCACTTCTTGATCTTTTTGGAAAATGGAATGACAATTTTAAAGATGGCTACTAGAGCTGTAGCAACTATACCGAGGGATCCAAATATTTCCAGTATTGTGATTTCCATGACTATTTAATTATAACAACCTTTTGTGCATAACTTGTTAGTAACGTGTGTAAAGTTTTGCGATTTTCAGTCCGCCGATTTTAATTCGTTCGAAAATAAGAGCTTTTAAATTCGCGGCAAATAGAGTTCCCCCGAACCACTATGCCCAATATAAAC
>Ga0209138_1000216_pt1 | contig 58528 bp, 50 predicted proteins | sample SaaInl3SG_22_DNA_FD_184645 | JGI IMG/M metagenome (GOLD analysis project Ga0209138, IMG submission 184645) | Marine microbial communities from expanding oxygen minimum zones in the Saanich Inlet - ESP_153SG_22_DNA (SPAdes) (version 2) | ecosystem: Environmental > Aquatic > Marine > Intertidal...
ATTCAAGTCTTTAACTTCGGATAATCCCTCCCAGGCTAATGCATGATAAAACGCATCAGAATGCTGCCCATTATCAAATTGTTTGAGTCCTTTAGCTATAGTGCTTCTATAGTTAGTCGCCATTATTTAGTAGTCCACCCACCAAACACGAGATCGTTTATATGAACAATCTTGCAGTTTTTCTAAAACATAAATTTCTTCAAAAATTTCATTCCTTGTTTCTATAAATAATTTTTTTTTTGAACTGATATCAAGGAACAACTCGTTAGATTCTTTAAATAACTGTTTTACTCCCAGTGTAAAGGCTTTCTTATCTAATGACGTCATGGATATTGTGTCTACTTGATTGTACCTGTCTAAGTCAAACAAGGTGTTATCAATTTTATAATAATGCGTGTTATCAAGCATGATTAAACTGTCTTTTGCGCTATCAAATAACAAATATTTTGAAGCACTAGATTGACCTATCGCATTGTTTGAAAAACACAACATGACAACCAGAGAAAACAGACTTTTAATTACAGTTTTTACTACCATTTTTTTTATGATTTGTAATGATGTCCAATACGCTTTTTTGTTCTGAAGGGGATAGTTTTTTCCAAGCCCCCGCTGGCGCAAGGCTTTGTCTTGTGCTATTTTAATAGTTTTCTTGGCACGAGACAAAGCCTTGCGCTAGCTGGGGGAGAGTTTACTCCATCTGTGAAACATTAGCTTGCCAAATAACTCTATGAAGAATAATATCTTCTTTAGATTTAATCTCAATTAAATTTAATGTGTCTATTGACACAAAGTCATTGCTGAGACTTGCTTTGTGTTTTTTTATTTCATCACCTATTTTTGATTTGTGAATTTTGTATAAATCTTTAACCTCAATCAAATCAAATTCCCTTAAATTATTTTCTGATATTTTTATCGGGAGATTGCATTTATTCATAACTATAAATTTATCAGTTATTCCTAAGGACATGTGTCCAAAAACGAATACAATTTTATTGTCAATCAACAACTTATCAGAATACGCTCCAGTTTCTATTATTCCTTCCTTTTGATCTGCTGTTTTAAACAAAAGGTATGAGTTTTCTCTTGACTGTCCATGACATGAAAAGGCAACAAGAGTTAAACATAAAATCAAAAAAAACTTTAAATTTTTAATTACAAGATTCACTTCCATTATTTTCAAAATTACTATAGATTCTTTGAATTTTTAGCTTTTCACCATTTGGTAAATCATTCCATGCATCTGTGCCATGAAGACCAACCCATGCTAAAGAGCTATATATGTCATCCCTAAGTCCTGGTTGGAAAGCTTTTAAAATTTGTACGATCGAACTTCTGTAATGTGCTGCCATTTGTTGGTGTTGAAAACCATTTACTCCATATCTTGTGTAATAATCAAATATACCCGGATAATCACCATCAGAAAGTTTTTGAGTCCACTCTTGTTTAGTCAAACCATCAAGATTTCCTCCGTTATCCAATACCGACATTAGTTTTCTAAACATTTCGGGATGAATCACTTCATGGGCTATTGTTTTGGCAGTTAATAAATTGGGGCGGTAATCTACCCCATTTACCAACCAATATTATAAAGCCATTCAACTTCTATTTTTTTAAAATTCTGACAGTCAATAGGCTCTAACAAAAATATTTTTAATACTCTATGATGGAAAGGGCGAGGATACAATTTTATGTTTTCTTCTTTCAACCTTCGATTTAACTCTTTCTTTTCTTGATTACCTAGTTCTCTGAGAGAGTTTTTTTTGTAAGTTTTTATTTCCTCAAACGAGCAAGTATCTACTTTATGTACCTCTTTTCTATGTTCTAATATTGCATTGTTGATATAATATGTTATTGTTTCTTCATCTCTGTTTATTTTAGTTATCTTATCCATCATAATATAACCAGTAATTTTTTTGTACTTCTTCCCACCCTTACTCAAGGTATAATAATCACTGTCGGTCTGGGCGTTGCCTTTGCAAATAGCAAAAAATGCTAGAACAATTAAAAGGCTCTTAATTACAATCCTTTGCTCCATTATGAAAATAATTTGATATATTGGAAAGTACCCTTGATTTTTCCTGAGAGCTTAAATTGTCCCAAGCTGTAGAGGTTTCGCTACCTTCCGTTTCTGGATTATTGATTATTCTTAAGCCTGCCCATGCAACATCTTCATAAACTTGTCTATCGAACGAATTATCAAAGGTTTGCGCTATATCTGCAATTATATCTCTATAATGACTTGCCATCATATTATGATTCCATGTTGGTTTATACCTCTCAATGTAGTAATCATAAATACCAGGGAAATTATTTCTCAAACTATTAACATAATCTATTTGTTGTTGGATAGTCCAACCATCTGTATTTAAATTTCCTAATTGTGCGGCAGACAGCATTTTTCTAAATATTTCAGCATGTATTATCTCATGGGCAAAGACTACTGCGGCGCCCAAATCAGATATATTGCCTAATTGAGTATTGCTGAATTCAATAATTATATTAAAATTACTTGGGGGATGGGTTCTACCATAATTTCCGTTGGATAAATCGTTGTTTATTTTAAAATTCAAATGACTCACGGGAAAGTCACCATCAAATTTTTGTATCATGTTTTTAAATCCACCGCTTAATTCCTCTAATTTATCATACACACACTCCGCTTTTCCCGTTAGCTTGTTAATGATTTTGTCGTCTTCATTATCTTCATCATTGTCCACATAGTTGTTTTTGCATCCATGCAACGGGTCATCGCAAGGAAATATCCGTACTGTATTTCCATTACTTCCTTCCCCTCTGGTATTATTACCCGAAGCACCACTACCACCACCTCCGATACTAAAGCGTCCCGCAGAACTACCAAAAGAATAACTTCCACGGCTAAAACTAAGCCCTTTTGATCCGGATCCATATCTACTACGTCTCCGTTCAGTTACTACAACCTCATCTAACATTATTGTTCCAGAGCGCCACCTGTCTTCTATTGGAGCTGTTCTAGTAGTAAACGACCGTGAGCTTTGTGTAGTACCAATACTATCTTTTGCTTTTTGCTTTTTTGCTATCACAAACTGCGAAATAAACTCGCCATTCTTTAGTCGATATCCATTAACAAAATTTCCTGACAAATCTGTAATGCCAATAATCCCCGAGAAGTATTCACCATCAATGGATTTATCATCTACCTTATTCATCAAAAATCCAAGCACAGTATCCTGAACTTTTATCAAGAATGCTGTACTCTCAACTTCAGGATACTTTAAGCGCGCTTTAAGTGTTGGTATTTTATGTGCTGTGTTTTCAACATCCTCAAAAACAAGTGAATTAGCATCAACACCCACTAAAAAATCGGAGCTTGCATTCAGCGTACCCAATCCATCGCCTTCATTTGAAGGCTTCTCGGGTTTTATTTCATTAACATAACCTAAGGCTTCTTCAAAATTTAATTGCTGGTACTTTCCAAAAGGTGCTCCAGTAATATTCTCACTTGCCGCTTCATTAGGTATATCATCAATGACATCCTCGCTATCACAATTAACAAAAATGAAGGAAACAAATACAATAAGCAGTAATTTAAAGTCTATAAACGTTCTCATGATTTAAGGGTTTAGCAACCCCAAAAACCAACTTTATCGAGAAAAAAACCAGCTAGAAATTCACAAAAAGTAGGTCAATCGGGGTTTTGTTTGGCTTCAAGTTAACAAAAAAAGTAATACAACATCAATAAAATTCGTAATTTGCTAGGAAATTATACCATGAAAAAGCTGACTTCCATTTTAAAAGGTACTTTCGTGCTACTGGCTTTGTTTGTTGCCGGGCTTTATGCATCAGGGTATGGGTATCTTCTTGAGTTGAGTTTCAAAGTAATTGAGATTGGTAGAACAACGGCAGGGCTCGAAGATTATGTTCATTTTGATGTCCGTGAAATTTCAAAAAGTGATGCCCCACAACCTTGGGCGATACACAAAAATTACAACACTGTCCCTACTACCGAAACCTTAGAAAGGTTACATAAAACCCACGGAACCGTTGCTTTTCTTATCATAAAAAACGATTCCATTTGGCACGAGCAGTATTTTGGTGGCTTTGATGATAGCAGTAAAACCAATTCGTTTTCAATGATCAAAACCATTGTAGCCGCTTCATTGGCAAAAGCCATTGAAGAAGGCCATGTCAAAAGCTTTGATCAAAAAGCTAAAGACTTTCTGCCGTGGTTAAAAGGTCCCTATGCCAATAAAATGACCGTTGGAAATTTAGCCACTATGTCCTCAGGATTAGATTGGGAAGAAAATTATGATAATCTGCTGACCATTACGCCACGCACCTATATCACCAGAGATATTACTGGTGTAATGCAAACCATTCCCATTTCCGATGAGCCAGGAAAACGATTTGTGTATCAAAGTGGAAGTACCCAATTGTTGTCTTTGGTGCTTACTGCTGCCACTGGTGAAACCATTTCCGATTTGGTACAACGCTATTTTTGGAATCCGCTTGGTGCACACGCTGATGCAAATTGGCGCTTAGACTCCGCTGATAAAGGAGTAGAAAAATCGTATTGTTGTTTTAATTCCAACGCCCGTGACTTTGCGCGATTTGCAGCACTATTTAAAAATGGCGGTATGTGGAACGGTGAACAGCTTATTGACCCTGAGTATGTTCAAAAATCGATTACCCCCCAATTTGAAAACGGCGATAATTACGGCTACGGGTGGTGGCTGGGTGCGCACATGGGCAAACGCTACTACAGCATGCGTGGACACAACGGACAATATGTAATTGTATTCCCCAAAGAAGACGTTATTGTGGTGCGTCTGGGTCATGAGCAACTCCCCGACTTGCCTGGCGTAAGTCATTCTGCCGACTATTTGGGCTATATGGAAGAAGCCTTTGCCATGCTTAATTATGAAAACAACGACCTACGTCCTTGAAGACATCCTGTTTCTAGATATTGAAACAGTGCCAGAAGTTTCTGATTTTAATCAATTAGATACAGATGCACAAGAGCTTTATGCCGCAAAAACAGCCTATAAACGAAAGGAAGATGCGCTTAGTCCAGAGGAGTATTATGATCATGCAGGTATATGGGCAGAGTTTGGAAAAATTGTATGTATTTCGGTAGGGTTTGTAACCACCTCCACTGAAGGACGGCAATTTAGGGTGCGGAGTTTTTCGGGGGAAGAATCCGATATACTTACAGCATTTCAACAACTTTTAAACACTCATTTTGCATTACCTCAACACCGTCTTTGCGCACATAATGGTAAAGAGTTTGACTTTCCTTTTTTGGCGCGACGTATGCTAAAGCATCAGTTAGAGTTGCCATATTTACTGCAACTGATGGGGAAAAAGCCTTGGGAAGTGCCTCACTTAGACACCTTAGAGCTTTGGAAGTTTGGAGATTTTAAGCATTATACTTCTCTTAAACTGTTGGCACACTTTTTTGGCATACCTTCTCCCAAAGATGATATAGATGGTGCTGACGTAGCTGGGGTGTATTATAAAGAAAATGATCTTGAACGCATTGTGCGCTATTGTGAAAAAGATGTGGTTACCCTAACACAAGTGTTTCTAAAACTTACCCTCCAACCAAAACTTAAAGAAGACGAAATTGTTTATGTTTCGCAAAGTGGTTAACAGCTATGAATTCTGTATTTTTGTACGAAACAATACTTATGGACGCAATTATCTCTTTACATTCTAGCCTCGCTTACATAGTGCTTATTACTTTGGGAGTAGCAATTATAAATGCATTTTGGGGCGTGCTGGGTAAGCGCAACTTTGGCAATCGCGACCTTCGCCTATCGCTTTTTGGGCTTATTTTTTCGCATATCCAACTACTGTTGGGCATCGTGGTGTATTTTGTTTCACCTTACTTTTCAGGATGGGAAAACGGCATGGGTGCTGTAATGAAAGATGCAACACTGCGCCTGTATTTAGTAGAACATCCCACAACGAACATCCTTGCTATTGTACTGATTACAATGGGGTGGTCATTGCACAAAAAAGCAACAAACAATAGAAAAAAATTCTTTCGAATTGCCGTATTTTACGGTTTTGGTATACTATTATTACTCAGTAGAATCCCTTGGCAGCAGTGGCCATAAAAAAAGAAAGCACCTTATTAAAGATGCTTTCTAACTAACCAACCATATTAAACTATGAAAAACTAATAAGCAATTTTTTTTGCTCTACTTTTATAGTGGCAAGGTAATGTGAGTTTGTGCTCCTAGTTGTGAAACATATGTTAAAGTATTTTCAAAAAAATAACCCATAAAATGGTTGACTTTTCAAAAATTGCCGTGATCGGTAGTGGTAGCTGGGCAACGGCTTTGGTAAAAATACTCTGCGAAAATAATACCACTGTAGGCTGGTATATTCGCAACAAAGCCATACACGAACACCTCCTAAACGAAGGACATAATCCAAATTATTTAAGTAGTGTTGGGTTTAATATACCGCAACTCGATCTTTACACAAATTTGGATGAGATTGTTTCGCAATATGACGTGTTTGTTCTTGCTATACCTTCTTTTTATTTAGACAGCTCTTTGGAAACGCTGACAGAATCTTTGGAAAACAAAATTGTGTTTTCAGCTGTAAAAGGCATCGTCCCAGAACAAAAAATGTTGGTGGGGGCTTATTTATCTGCAAAATATAATGTCCCCGAATCCAATTTGGGTGTTATTGCTGGACCCTGTCACGCAGAAGAAGTGGCGCTAGAACGCCTTTCGTATCTTACTGTAGCTAGTGTAAATATTGATTTGGCCAAAGAAATGAAAGCCAAATTGGATTGCGCTTATATTCGTACTGCTGTTTCAGATGACGTAATAGGTGCCGAATATGCTGCCACACTAAAAAATGTATATGCCATTGCCGTAGGCATGGCACACGGATTGGGCTATGGCGATAATTTTATCAGCGTACTGATAAGTAGCGCTATGCGCGAAATGAAGCGGTTTACAAAACACGTAAATAAGAGAAAAAGAAACATCAACAAGTCGGCGTATCTAGGCGATATGCTCGTAACAGCATACTCTGTTTTTAGTCGTAACCGCATGTTAGGAAATATGATTGGTAAAGGCTATACTGTAAAATCAGCCCTTATGGAAATGACCATGATTGCTGAAGGATATCATGGCGCCAAGACCGCCTATGAGCTTGTACATATTTCTGAAAAAAAGTTTCCCATTTTACAATGTGTATATCAAGTGCTTTACGAAAAAGCCTCTGCAAAACGAAAAATGGAAGCCCTAAGCAAAGTGCTTAACTAACCGAGGTGAATTGTTTTAAGAATCGCACATCATTTTCGTAAAACATACGAATGTCTTCGATTTGATATAAGAGCATCGCCATGCGTTCTAATCCCATGCCAAAAGCAAAACCCGAATATGCTTCGGAGTCAATACCACAATTATTCAAGACGTTTGGGTCTACCATACCACAACCCATAATTTCTAACCAGCCCGTGCCTTTTGTAATACGGTAGTCCGCTTCGGTTTCCAATCCCCAATAAATATCTACCTCGGCGCTAGGTTCCGTAAAGGGAAAATAGGAAGGACGTAGACGAATTTCAGCCGTCCCAAAAATAGCTTTAGTAAAGTATAGAAGGGTTTGTTTCAGGTCGGCAAAAGATACGTTCTTGTCAATGTAAAGTCCTTCTATTTGATGAAACACGCAGTGCGATCGTGCCGAAATCGCTTCGTTTCTAAACACCCGCCCGGGCGATAAAATTCGAATAGGCGGTTGATTGCTTTCCATATGACGTACTTGCACCGATGAGGTATGCGTACGCAACACCACATCAGGGTTGGTTTGTACAAAAAAGGTGTCCTGCATGTCTCGCGCAGGGTGGTGCTCGGGTAAATTGAGTGCTGTAAAATTATGCCAATCGTCCTCTACTTCTGGCCCCGAGGAAAGCCCATATCCAATACGACTAAACACATCAATTACTTTATCACGAACAATACTAATGGGATGACTCGCGCCAATTGGGATGGGTTGTCCTGGACGTGTAACATCTTCAATAGCTCGCTTAGACGTTCCTTTTCCGCCTAATGCTGCTTGAAGTTCGTTTACCTTATTTTGGGCAACGGTTTTTAACTGATTCAACAATTGACCGTATTCCTTTTTTTGATCGTTGGGAACCTGCCTAAAATCGGCGAAAAGCTTAGTGATATGCCCCTTTTTACCCAAATAGGCTATGCGAAACTGTTCCACTTGCTCGGCAGAAGTTGCCGTAAACGCCGCTACATCGCTAATATGTGCTTTGATGCTATCTGTCATAAAGGCAAAAATACACATTCCAATCATAGTACCGTTATCCGAAACAAATCTATGCTTACATTTGTACTATGCCGCTAAATTATATTGATCTTGCTGTGGTGTGTTTGCTTTTCTACGGACTTATTCGTGGAGCATTCCGAGGGTTTTTTGTTGAAATCGCCTCATTGCTGGCATTGGTGCTGGGTGTTTTTGGGGCGCTGCATTTCTCAAGCTTTACTGCGGGGCTTTTGTCAAAATATATTGATTGGCAATACCTTCCACTATTAGCATTTGCGCTCACTTTTGTGGGAATTATCATTGGCGTGGCGTGGATAGGAAAATTACTCACTAAGCTGGCAAAAGTCATTTTACTGGGGTTTCTCAACAGGTTGTTAGGTGCGCTTTTTGGTATGTGCAAGTGGTTGATTATATGTGGGGTGTTGATTTGGATTTTGGGCCAAGTGAATACTTTCTTCCCATTTATTCCCCAAGAACATATCGAAACCTCTTTGTTTTTCGAGCCGCTACAAAATCTAGGTGCTTATCTATTTGAAAAAATCAACACGGAGAGAAATCTAATAGATGAGATTCCGCCTATTCTACAGCAAAGCTGATGTGCTGAATACTACTTTGTGGAATCCAGCCTACAGCACCGTTTTCCAGTCGAACTTTAACCCACTCTTCTACGTTTTCTTGAACAAAAACTTTTGTCCCTTGATGGAGATTAAGCAATACTTCGCTACGCAAATTTGGTTCTGCTCTAAATAATTCTTCTTGCTCGAAAACAATCGCTGGACGGGTATTTCGCAGTGTACTTTTCTGCTGAAAAGCAAGCAATAACGCCAATACTGCAGCAAGTGAAAAAAGTATAAATCCACTGAAAAACAATCGTTTAGTACCACTTTTTACAGCCCTTACGTACAAGAAAAATAAAAGTGTCGCCGCCCAACAACTCAGTATAACAATAATACTCCACCCACGAACAGAAGTCAAAAACAATAGTTTTTTAGTGGCTTCTTTTATCTCACTTCTGGGTAAGGGCGTGACCCTGTCTAATGTCATGTTTTGGGCAAATGTCAAGTTGTTAAGCACTTGCTCATTGTCAGGGTCAAGCAACAAGGCTTTTTCATAATTCAAGATACTCGGGGCAACCGCATTGCGCTTGTAGTGTGCGTTTGCTAAATTAAAATACAACTCCACCGAATGAACCCCCTGAGAACTAATGGAGTCGTAATACGAAATGGCACGACCATAATCGCCTTGGTTATATGCAATATTCCCCTCACGGAACAAGTCTTCGGGTGTCTGTCCATAGCTTATGAAAAACGCCAAAAGTGCAACAAGTGAAATTTTTTTCATACCTATAATTGTTTGTCCATTTGCGTTATGGCTTCAACAGCGGTAGCATAATCTTGCTCCATACTGCTTCGTGAGCTTGGCGTATAGCGTGCAAACTCACAATTGGTCAATACACGAATAAACAGTGCAACTGTTTGTGTGTCAACGCCTTTTTCAGTGAGCAAGGCTTCCATCTTTTCTTTGTTAAATTCTGAAGTCTGAATGTGCAGTCGTGCTTTTACATAATTGTGTAAAGCTGCTTCCAACGCCACATAAAAATCTGCCGATTCTGCCATGCTGCGTTTTGCTTTGCCCAAGTATTTTTTAACCAATCGGTCGTTATGGCGTTGGGCCATACGTGCAACATTGGGTTTGCGTTTTTGCAGCAACATATAAAACACCATCAAAACTATCGGTAAGAGCAACAATGCGTAAAACCACTTACTTCCCAAAAAGGGTTTTTGAACAATGGGCGTGAACGTAGTGCGTTGTGCAATAAATTGGAATGCGTTAGAAAGGGGAAGTGCTTCAGTGGTAGGGGCATTTGGTGTGTTAGATAACGCTCCACGAGCCTTTGGTCCTTCAACGACATCAATGATAATCTCTTCAGTATTTAGGGTTTTATAGGATTTTGATTTTGGATCAAAATACGAAAATGCAACAGATGGGATAAGGTATTTCCCCTGATATTGTGGCACTAGCGTATATGTATTCGTTTTCGAACCACGCATTCCGGAAAGAATTGTGTTTACTTTTTCGGAATATTCAGGGTCGTAACGTTCCAGCGCACTAGGTGTTACAAGTTCGGGCAATGAGAATAATTTTAGGTTACCCCTTCCTTTTATTGCTACAGTAGCTTGCAACGATTCTGATGCATTTAAGGCATTTTTGGATGTTTTTACCTCCAACTCAAACGCTCCTACAGCACCGTTAAAATCACCCGGCTTTCCTTCCTCTGGAAAAGGCAACACTGTTAGCGTACGCCTACCAGCCGTAATGGTGCGTGAAACTTGTGTATAAACCTGATTACCGAAAAAATCTCTCCGGTTGGTTGGTACGTCTAGTTGCACATCTAACGTAAGGGGGGCTATAGGAAGCTTCCCCGCACGTTGTGGATACAATACCGTTTGTTGCCAGGCTACATAATTATACTGTTTGCCTTTATACATTTCACGTTCAATGGTGCGCCTAGAGGGAATGTCTTGCGACCAAAAATCCTTGTATTCGGGCATATCAATAGGGCTTACGTCCGATGGACGAACATTCGCACCAAAATAAAGTTTATACACTACCGTAACTGGTTCATTGATGTACACCCTGCTTTTTGACAGCTCCGCTACCAAATGCAAATTTTGAGAAGCAATATAGTTTGGGTCATTTGGGTTTTTGGGGAGTTCAACCGCATCTTTTATCTGTACCGTTACAGGGCTTGTTTTGTAAACTGCCCCGTCAATTTCTATAGATGCCTGACCAATGGTCATCGTTCCCTTATTTAGTGGGGTTAGAAAATAGGTGTAGGTTTTCGAAAAAGAGCGATTCCCGTTTACGTACAAATTGCTAACCGATTGGTTTGGTCCTGCAACAATTCGAAATCCATCAAAAGAGGGCGGACGAAAATTATCCCCGTCTTTATTCATGCTAAACTCTACACGCAGGCGCTCGTTAATGCCCAGTTCATTTTTGCTTACTGTAGCTTCAAATGTTACCTGTGCCATAAGGCTTGACGAAATCGCCAAGACAAATACCAAACACCAAGTCCATGCTTTATTCATTACCAATCTTTTTTGGTTTTTGTGCCTGCTGCTTTTACCTTTTTGGCATTTACTTTGTCTTGCACTTTTTTCTCTTCGTTACTCATGGCTTCTAACAAGTTCTGTACTTGCTGTGGCGAAAGCTGCGAAGGTTGCCCTTGAGGTTGTTGCTGTTCTTTTTCCTTATCGCCTTGTTGATCTTGATTTTTTTTGTCAGATTCTTTTTGATCGCTTTCATTCTCACCATCATCAGCATCACTGTCTTTTTCTTGGTCTTTTTCACCTTCTTTATCTTGATCTTTATCGCCCTCTTTGTCCTGGTTTTGGTCGTTTTTTTGATCCTGATTGTCCTGCTGGTCTTGGTTATCTTTTTGGTCGTCGTTTTGATCTTGATCTTGATTATCGTCTTCCAACATTTTTTTAGCCAACGCATAATTGTATCGGGTTTCGTCATCACTAGGATTATTCCTTAGCGCATTTTTGTATGCCTCTACTGCACCTTTATAGTCTTTGACTTGCATCAGTGCATTACCAATATTGTGAAAGGTGCGGTGCTTATTTGGGCGTTCGGTTGTGGTTTTTGCAACATCGGTATATGCGCGAAGTGCCTCATCTACATAATTATCTTGTTGCAGCGTAGTACCCATATTGAATTGGGCAATGTCTTTTTTCTCGCCCGTCGCTAAAGCACGACGATAATTTTTTTCCGCCTCTGTACTGTTCAAGTCATCAAAGGCTTCGTTTCCGTAATAGATAAAGTTATCTGCCTGCTTAGTCTGTGCTGCGTCTTGCGCAACCACCGCTAGCGGCAACCAAAAAACAAGATATAAAAATCTACGCATCATGGAACAGATTTAGTTTTTTTATCCATTGGGTTCTTTTGTAAAATAAAAACAAATCCAAGACAATTAAAAATAAGCCTACGCCTAAAAACCATTGGAATTGGTCTTTAAATTTAACAAATTGTTTGGCTTCAAACTCTTGTTTGTCCATGGTTTTTAAACGATCAATGATGGCCGTTACGACCTCATTGGTATTGCTCCCTTCTAAAAATAAGCCATCGGTTTTTTCTGCTATGGCTTTCATTTGTTCATGATCGCTTTTGGTAATCACGACTTCGCCGTCTGCATCTTTTTTATACGAAACCGCATTGCCTTGCTTAATGGGAATAACCGAGCCTTTTTCAGTACCCACCACGATGGTAAAAAAAGTAAGCCCCAAGTCTGCAGCTTGTTTTGCGGCCAATAAAGCGTCTTCGCCATGATCTTCGCCATCTGAAATAATACACACCACTCGGTTCGTTTGATTTTCATCATCAAAATAGGTTTCCGCCAATCGCGTGGCTGCCGAAATTGCTGTTCCCTGAGATGAAATCATATTTGTATCGAGTGAGTTGAGAAACATTCGTGCAGCAGCATAATCGGTAGTGATTGGCAAATGCGGAATGGCCGCCGAAGCATAGGCAATTATACCTACACGGTCACTGACCAGTTGATTGATGAGTTCGCTGGCTAAACGCTTGGCTTTTTCCAATCGGTTAGGCGCAATATCTTCTGCCAACATACTTTTTGACACATCTATGGCGAATACCAAATCGACCCCTTCCCGCTTTACGGTTTCCAGTTCAGTTCCTATTTGCGGATTGACCAATGCCAAACATATAAACGCCAATCCCAACCACAACAACAGTTGCTTTGTCCAGCCTTTAAAAAACGAGCGTTCTGGAGCAATATGCGCCAACATCGTCGATGAAGCAAGCGATTGCTGTACACGCTTTTTCCAAAGCGTAAACAACACATAGCCCAACGCCAATACTGGAATAAGCAACAACAAATAGAAATATTGTGTTTGTTCGTACTGTATCATACCAATGCCGATTTAAATATGGTGTGCCGCAAAATCCACTCCAAAAGAAGTGCCGCTATTGCTAAAAACACAAACACCCTAAACTTTTCGTAAAATTTGGTAAAGCGGATTTCCTCCACTTCCGTTCGTTCCAGCTTATCAATTTCTTTATAGATCGCTTCCAGTTTTTTGTTGTTGGTAGCGCGGTAGTAACTTCCGCCGGTTTGTTTGGCAATGTCCTTCAGTAATTCTTCATCTATTTCCACTTTGGTGAGCTGATATACAAAAGATCCGTCAGGACGCAAGGCTACCGGCGCAGGGGCGCTGCCATTGCTGCCTAGGCCAATCGTATAGGTTTTTATGCCAAACGAACTCGCCAATCCAGCGGCAGTTTTAGGGTCTACAAAGCCAGAGTTATTTACCCCATCGGTAAGTAAAATAATCACTTTGCTTTTGGCTTTACTGTCTCGAAGGCGATTTACAGCAGTGGCAAGTCCCATTCCAATGGCGGTGCCATCATTAATCACACCATCATATTTGATTTTATTAAGCACATCAACCACAAGGGCTTTGTCAGACGTAATGGGGGTTTTGGTGTAGCTCTCTCCAGCATATACCACCAATCCGATACGATCAGCGGTGCGGTTGGCAATAAAGTTTGCAGCCACTTTTTTTAGTGCTGAAAGCCGACTGGGTTTTAAATCACGCGCCAACATACTAGACGAAACATCTATTGCCATCACAATATCAATTCCCTTATTGGTTTTGGTTTGGGTACTTACATCTTGGGTTTGTGGGCGTGCCAATGCCACTACAATCAGACCAATGGCCAACAAGCGTAACATCAATAAAACAGGTTGCCATTTAGGCAGTCTACCTGTTTTGGTAAAGGCTTTTACGCTTGGGCTTAACACATGTGCAACTTGTTTTTTTCTAGATAGAATATGCCATACCACGAGCAAAGGGATGATCAAAAGCCCCCAGAAAAATTCAGGATGTGCAAAGGTGTACTCTGTCATGGCTTTTCGGTTTTGAATTGGACCGTCCCCAAAATTCGTTCAATGATTTCTTTGGCATAGCGATCATCACGATCATAGGCCAATTGCAACTGTTGAAAGCCTTTGTTTTCAGTAAAATGATACACTTCATAGGTTTTACGTTGTGCCTTCCCATTCGCTTTCTTCCAGTCAAACGACCCCGAAGCCAAAATGCCTTCTATGCCCGAAGTGGTAGTGTAATCGTTCTGTTTTTGAAAAATATTGGTCGCACCCATACTGTCAAAATCTCCTATTACCTTGTCTACTTTTTGCTGCAAATCAACGGTTTGCTCCTCTTTCGCTTTTGTATGTTCCATGTAGAGCACAATCAGAAATGCATCGTCCAAACTACCAAGGACAAACTGCTGATGCAGTCTGTTTTGAAGGGTTTTACGGCCCAACACATCGGGGGTCTCAAGTTGCATTTGAGAAATGCCATAGGTACTGCTAATCCAATCTTGCTCAAGCCATGCTAAGGTTGGATGTCCAAGTAAACGGTCTTTGGTTTGTACAGCACCATAATTCACAATCATCACCACAACTGCAATAAAAACTACACTTAACAGCGATAACGCTGTTATTTGCAATTGTTTCCGTTGACGTTGCTTTTGGCGCATCCGTGCATAGGCTTCATTTTGAAGGCGTTCTTCTTCTGTGGGTTCGGGAAGTGCCGCTTGCGTTTCTTTTACTACTGATTCTATTTTTTCTCTGTCTACACGTGCCAAACGCTCTTCGGGAAGCGCACGAGCGAATTTCACCAAATCCGCAGTTTGCAGCACTTCTTTAAGATGGTCAATCGTATCATTTGTAAGATCTAAATTCCCGGTATCACGTAACAATTCCAGCTTTGCTAACAACTCATCTGAGGTGCTTTCCAATGCATCAATATGTGCTTCATCTACAAGATAATTTCGGACAATATCTGTCATTTCCGAGTAGTAGGCTTTGTACTCTTCTTGCTGCGTTAACTGTTTGGTCTCTAAGGCTTGTAGTGCCTGAATAGCACGTTCAAAAGGGGGCAGTTTTTGCCTTGCCTCACGAATGCGTTTTCGTGTACGGATAAAAACAATATAACCCAGTACCAAAAAGAGAACTATTAAAAATCCATACAAATACGGTTTCCACCAACCTGTGGTGTTTTTTGCCATTGGCAATATGGTTTTGATGGGGAAAAGCGGTTGTTCGAGGGTGTCAACAGCAACATCAGTCACTCGAATACGGAGCGAATCGGTACTAAATAAAGCACCATTCACTACTATTTTTTGTTGCGGTAGTGTAAACTGTCCCGAGTCGAACTGAATTACTGCATAGGTTTTGGTGTATGAATATTTTTTGTTGGCAATAAGTGTGTCTACAGCCGTGGTGTCAATCACCTCAAAAGGCATAAATGCCTGCAGGGGAGGAAATTGTATTTGCGCTTCATTTTCTGTGGTAACCTGTAACTCCACATTGATTTGTTCGGCAATTTTTACCTCTAGTGTATCCACACGAAGGGTTACTTGCGGTTGAGCCATTCCCAAAACCGATAACAATAATATCGCTACTGATAAAAGTCTATCCACGGTTTTTAAAATAGGTTAGTAGTTTTTTGACATAGCTTTCGTTTGTTGCACAAGAGAGTGCACCTGCACCATGGCGTGTAAACTGTGTGCTAAAATAATCTGCTGTTTTGCGGTGTGATAGTGCATATGCTGTACGCACTGCTTTTGAAGAGCTGTTTACCCATTTGTATTCGCCGGTTTCGGTATCCCGCATGTAAAGCAATCCCGCAGCGGGGAGTTTGACTTCCATCGGGTCAAAAAGGCGGACACCTGTAAGGTCGTGTTTTCGAGAAGCAAGTTGTACGGCTTTGGTATAGTCTGCATCTAAAAAATCAGACAGCACAAAAACAATGGCTTTCTTTTTTAAAATCCGACTCATGAATTCCAACGCAGCCGAAATATTTGTTTTTTGGCTTTTGGGTTGTTGCTCCAGCAATTCCCGAATGATGCGCAACACATGAGATTTTCCTTTTTTGGGGGTAATAAATAATTCTACCTCATCTGAAAACAACAGCAATCCCACCTTGTCATTGTTTTGTAAGGCAGAAAAAGCAAGAGTAGCCGCAATTTCAGTTAGCGTATCGCGCTTTAATTGTTCCTGTGTGCCAAAGTTAGCCGATCCACTTACGTCTACTAAGAGCATCAGTGTTAGTTCGCGTTCTTCCTCAAAAACCTTTACATAGGGTTCTTGATAACGCGCTGTTACATTCCAGTCTATAGCACGTACGTCATCCCCATACTGATATTGTCGCACTTCACTAAAGGTCATTCCACGGCCCTTAAAAGTGCTGTGGTATTCTCCTCCGAAAATGTGATTGCTCAGTCGGCGTGTTTTAATTTCAATCTTCCGAACTTTTTTTAAAAGCTCTTTTGTATCCATAAGCAAAAATGTGGGTTACAACTAAGGTACTTCTACAGCGTTTACGATACGCTGGATAATATCTTCAGCACTGATATTCTCGGCTTCGGCTTCGTACGTAATGCCAATCCGATGACGCAAAACGTCATAGATCACAGCACGTACATCTTCTGGGATAACATAGCCGCGGCGTCTGATAAAGGCATAGCATTTGGCTGCTGTTGCTAAGTTAATACTCCCTCGTGGCGAGGCACCAAATCCAATAAGCGGTTTTAAGGATTGTAATTTATACTGCTCTGGATAGCGGGTAGCAAAAATCAAGTCTAAAATATATTTTTCTATTTTTTCATCCATGTACACATCCCTAACCGCTTTTTGCGCTTTGCTGATTTGTGCGGTAGATATCACAGGCTTTACCGTTCCAAACGAATCGTTCAAATTGGCACGAACAATTTGCTGCTCATCAGCAAGCTTTGGGTAATCAATAATTACCTTAAGCATAAATCGATCTACTTGGGCTTCTGGAAGGGGGTAGGTTCCTTCTTGTTCTACAGGGTTTTGGGTTGCCATAACCAAAAAGGGCAGTTTAAGTTTAAAGGTTTCGTCCCCAATAGTAACTTGCTTTTCTTGCATGGCTTCCAGCAGTGCGGACTGTACTTTAGCAGGCGCACGGTTGATTTCATCTGCCAACACAAAATTGGCAAACACAGGTCCTTTTTTGATGCTAAAATCATTTTCCTTAGCGTTGTAAATCATCGTACCAATTACGTCAGCAGGGAGCAAGTCGGGTGTAAACTGAATACGGCTAAAACTACCTTTGACCGCTTTGCTTAGGGTGTTGATGGCAAGTGTTTTTGCCAAGCCAGGAACACCTTCCAAAAGGATATGCCCTTGTCCCAATAAACCTATAAGCAATCTTTCTACCATCTGCTGTTGCCCCACAATAACCTTGTTCATTTCTAGGGTAAGTATATCTACAAAAGCACTTTCCTTCTCAATGTATTCATTGAGAGCTTTAATATCTACAGCGTTGTCGCTCATGTTTTTAGGTATTTACAATTTTGGCTGCAAAATGAATAAAAATATGCAGCACATCTGTTAATAATTGGTTAAAAATACGCTATCCGCCAATGATTACAAAAATAGATTGCAAAGCTTATTACCTTTGTGGGAAATCAGTGTCATGATTAACAAAAGACTTCTCATTAAAAACCTATTGGCGCACAATGATGAGAACAGTTTTTATGATAAAAAACGACAACTTAACTTGGGCAACAAAGAAGGAAAAGCCAAGTTTATAAAACATATTTGTGCGCTGTCAAATTCCAATCCCAAAAACAACTCCTACATTGTGGTTGGCGTTCAAGACGATGATAATGAAATCGTTGGAGTAGATTTTTTTGACGATGCCAAACTACAAAACCTCATCAATGCCTACCTCGAAAATCCACCAGTAGTTTTATACGAAAACATTCATTTTCCGCACCTCCCCGAGGGAAAAGTTGTGGGGCTGGTAACGATACGCCCAACCGAAAAAATGACGTCACTTCGTAAAAACATCTGGAAATATTACGGCGGAGCCGTGTTTTTTAGGGATGGCAGTATTTCAATATCTAAAGTTTTTGATTTAGAAATCAACGATATTAATTCGGCTGTGGTGACCGAAATTGAAAAACATGCGCATAACAATATCGAGCTTACACTTGATGGTGTTATCGACTTTATATCCCGCTATGACAGCGGACTCAATCCGCAATACAAAGTTTTTAAAGAATCCTTTGTGGTGTGCTGGGCAGGATTTGAAAAAAAGGAAAAAGAGAAAAGCTATTATTCGCGCGTCGATGTTGAATTGATTAATGAGCACGTAAAACTGTTTTATTCCTCGCACGACGAGGTAGAAATTGAACTCAATGATCATTCCTTTACCCTCATTGAATATGTTCGTCTTGGGTTTAATAATGAGTACAAGTACTACCCACTAGAGCGAATGTCTTTTTTATTTGATGATAACGGATCGTATCAAATTGATTCAGAGTTGTTGTTTTCGCCCCCCGCATTTGAAAAAAAATTATTACATCACATTTATAATGCAAACAATGCGCTTTGTGAAAAATTGCGCAAAGGAATAAGTCTTAAAAAAAGAGAACTCGCAGATGTGATAAATTTGGCACCTACCTACATGCTGTGTTACCTCAACGGGTTTGACGAGGCAAAGGCTAAATTACAAGAGCTTTCTGGGTTAATGAAAAAACAGGGAGAAGCGGCCTATCAAAGCCTAAAAGACATGCAAAGAATCCTGCGAAAAATCAAATACCACTAAGAAGTTGGTGGGTTTGAATGTATATGAGTACCTGCTCAGGCAGCCATTTTTCTAAGGTTTTCAAATGCTGTTCTTCTCTAATTTCGGTGGCAGAAATGTCATAAAGTGCAACATTTGTAAGCACTTCGCCAGCATAGAATTCCTCTTGTGAAGTTCCTTTTCTAGGATAAACAATACGCGGAAACTGCATCAAATAATCGGCGTTTTTCCAACGGGAAAGGGTTGCCGCGCTGTCTGCGCCAAGCACTAAAGAGAATACACAATCTGGGTTTTCTTGCGTAAGTTTTTTTAGCGTTGCTGCGGTATAGCTGGGTTTTGGCAAATGGAGCTCAACATCGTTGGGAATAAGGTTTTTTTGATCTTTCAGTGCGAGTTGAAGCATTTCCCAACGATGGGTTTCTGGCAGCAAATCGGTTGCAGACTTATGAGGGTTGTGTGGGCTCAACACAAACTGTACTTCGTCGGCTTTGTTCTGTTTTAGTACTTCTTGGGCAATATAAATATGGCCGTTATGAATGGGATTAAAACTGCCAAAAAAAAGGGCTACCCGTTTCATGCATTTAAAAAGTTTGCTGCCAAATCGTAGACTTCTTTTTTGGCCGTTTCTAGGTGATCATTAAGTACAATATGATCAAAGGCAGCAGCGCGCTCCATTTCGGTTTCGGCTTTGGCTAGGCGCATCGCAACTTTTTCGTCCGACTCTGTTCCTCGATGACGAAGACGAGCCTCTAAAGTCTCAAGATTTGGAGGGTTGATGAAAATTGCTAAGGTGTTTTCGGGATACAATTTTTTAATGTTTAATCCGCCAACCACATCAATATCAAACAGCACATTTTTGCCCGCTGCCCAAATGCGCTCCAGTTCTGAGGTTAAGGTGCCGTAAAACATCCCTGGATATACCTCCTCATATTCCGCAAAAGCGTTTTTGTTGATTTTGGTTTTAAATTCTTCTTCCGTCAAAAAATAATAGTCTTTCCCGTGCTGTTCATTCCCTCTTGGGGGTCTGGTGGTGGCTGAGATGGAAAACATCAGTTTGAAGATGTCTTGCGCCAATAAATGTTTCGCCAAGGTGGTTTTACCACTACCCGAGGGGGCTGAAAAAACAATGCACTTTCCTTGTTTCATCACAGGGCATTTAATACTTGTTCTTTGATGCGCTCTAGGGCGTCTTTCATCATCACCACACGTTTTTGCAGGCCTGCATCGTTAGCTTTGGAGCCAATCGTATTGATTTCTCTGCCCATTTCTTGTGCAATAAATCCAAGTTTTTTGCCTTTGGTGGGCGTGTCTTCATCAAGGGTAGTTGTAAAGTAATCCACATGATGTGAAAGGCGCACCAATTCTTCGTTAATGTCCCATTTCTCAAGATAATACACCAACTCTTGTTCGAGGCGTTCTTGGTCGTATTCTACGGCAATTTGCTGTAGGTTATCCTCCAGTTTTTGGCGTCTTTCGTCAATTCGAGCGGTTGTCTCTTCGGCAATATTTTTTTGTTGCGTAGTGATTTGGGTCAACTGTGCCGTAAGGTCGTTGGCTATGGAAGCACCTTCTTGCTCACGGTAGGCAATCAATGTTGATACCGCATCTTTGAGAGTGCTTAAAAACACTTCTTGGTCTTCGTCCAAAAGGTCATCGCTTGTGGGAGCGAGTACATTCGGTAGGCGCATGGCTAATGGCAAAAGCGTTTCGTCCGAAAGGGGTTGAATTGCCTTTAACTGCTCTAGGTAATTTTGCACCACACCCGTGTTTAGTTGTGCCGCTACTTGGGCGTCTACCCATTCTTCAAATACATTCACCTCTACTTTTCCGCGGTGCAGCAGGGTTGCCAACTCTTTTCGAGCAATGAGTTCCAATCCGCGGTAGCGCGAAGGCACCCGAAAATTGAGGTCTAAGGACTTGCTGTTAAGCGACTTGATCTCGATGCGCAGCTTTCTGCCCTGAGTGTTATACTCCGCCTTGCCGTACCCTGTCATTGAAAATATCATCCTGTACATTTAAGGGGCAAAGGTACGAAATTCGTTACCCCCCACAGCCTGCCCCTGTTAGTGGCGCATCTGCTGCGTCGTTTAGCGTAAGTACTAAATCACTACCATTAAAAGTTTTACTTACAATACCACGAATAGTACCCGTACCACTGGGCAAGGGTAGGTCTTTATACAAAGCAAAAGCGCTGGTTTCTAGCAAAAAAGTGGTTTTGTCGGTGCCCTCACAGGCTTCCATGGTGCGTTGGGTATCGTAATAATCGCGGGGGTCAACAAAGGATTTCCCTTGCTCCTCGGCAGCAAAACGAACATTGTCCACAGCAACAAAAAGCCCAATATGGCTTTTGTCAATTTCTGAGAACCGCACCACAAGCGGGGTGATTTCAGCGGTGGTTTTTGAACGAAACAAATGAGAGGCAATATCCAACGGGCGCAGTGCCTCTACCACGTTGTCTTCGGTGTTTGCCACACCGCCCAACGAAACAATGCCATTTCCCCTTCGTGATTCACCCAAATGCAAGTCCTTTAGGCTGATATACACCTCACGCCCTAGAGGAAATGTGTTGTATGTTTTTGTTTGGTCTAACATAATGTGAATAGCAGCCGTAGGGTTTTCGGGGGCATCTTGCAGGTAGATTTCTTTGTAAAAATTTCCCGTGCTATCAGACGAAACCACATAGCCCTTTACCACCAAATCTGAGACAAACGTATGCACCCTCCGATACACAAAGTAGTCCTTTAGCTGCCCTATGGTTATCATCGATTTATTCCCGTTTTCAATATCATCAAGTAAGGTGTTGAGTTGCTTGTTTTCTTCGTTACCTATTTCGTCAGGAATGTCAAAGTGATCGTCTTGTTGACATCCCAAAAAAACCACTGCAAGTAGCAGAAGTAGCTTCGGTTTAATGTGTTGTATGGCATTCATCGTATTGGGTTTAATGGATTAAAATCGTATATACATATTAAGAAAATAAGTGGTGCCGCGTCCGTACCAATATTTTGGTCCAAAACGTCGTTTTGTTCCGCTTACATCTTCTAATAATTCGTTGTAATTGGCGTTTCTGGATTGTTCAAATCCGCCTGTTTTATAAGTTTGATTGAGTAGGTTGTTTACACTTAAAAATGCCCCCACAAAACGCTTCCCCACACGCCCCGATTTTCCCACCACCATATTTACCACCGTGTAGGGATCAAATTTTTCTTGTTGCAATAGGATACGTGCTTGCTCAGGATCGTAATTCGAGAAGGGCAACCCATCGCGGTCAAGCAAAAAATTCTGTGTTCGATTAATGGGGCTAACGTCCAAATACGTGTGGTCAAAATAGTTTGCCGTTAGCCCAAACCACCAATAGTTTTCTCTAAACTCAACCCCTAACGAATAGGCTTTTTGCGGACCCGAAGCGAGTCGTAGGTTTTTCATTTTGGCAGTGCCAAAATCGAGAAAACCAAACGCATCAGAAGTAAGATACACCTGCGGATTGTTGTCATAAGTATACTTTCCCACAGCAACAGCCCCCTTGAGTTTTAGCGATGGTGTGACCTCCCCCTCAATACCAAATTCCACCCCTTGATGACGTTTGGCAATACCTTGCATAATTTCTTGTACAAAAGAAGACGTGTCCCCACCAATGCCCTCGGCAAAAAAGAAGGAAATCTCATTGGCATCTTGGATTTGAGTATAAAACCCGGTTAGACGGGCATTTAAGTGGGGGGAACGCATAATGTAGCTTACATCGGCAGCGGAAATCCGCTCCATTTCTAAAGGCCGTTTGGCGTGTTCGCCCACAACAGCATTGGTTTCGCGAGGATTTGTAAAACTGTTACGCAAACTTGGCGCACGCCGAATAAGTGCCGTGTTTACTTGAAGCCAGTGTCTGCCTTTAATGTTATATGTAAGTCCACCTTTTATCGTTCCGCCATTAAACGATAGCTTTTGACTCGCTCCAAACGAGCTGTCAGGGTAGGCTTCGTGCTTATTTTTTCCGTCACGCTGATAGTGGGTTGTGATATAACTTCCTGCCAAAAATCCACTGATTTTGGGGTATTGAAACCGTGCTATCGCAGAAATTTCATGTACTGTAGCATCAACATTGTAATGATACCGGATTTTGTCGCCCACCGCTGCAATGCGGTTAGGGGTGTTCAAATCAAATTGAGTTCCGTCGTAGGCATCTACATTTAAATATCCTTTTGAGCCTAATAAGTCCAGGAGTTCAGCAAAATTTTCCGAAGTAAGCGATCGATGTTGCAAAGAACCCGTAAGGGAAATGTTATCATTAAGTTCGGTACGCAATATGCTGTTTGCGGTAAGTTGGGTGTCGTCATTACGGTCTTCGTAGAGCGCATACGCTGCATTTTTGGTGTTCTGGTTTGCATCGTATAAGCGATTCCAATCCAATTGTCCGTTTTGCTTAAATTCCTGTTCGTGGCGGTAGGCCCCTTCATAGTCTGGACCACCGTTTTGTGTCAAAAAATAACTGGGTAATTTTTGGTAATACGCCCCACTTGGGTTTGCTCCGCCGGGATAGTCCAATCGACTATTCCCCACCTCTCCAAACTGAAACCCAAGGTTGGTGTGCAAAGTCGTTTTAGGCGAAATGGTCCACTTGTGGTTTAGCATCACAATGGGTTCTACGGTGCGTCTCACTCTCGAATTTCGCACTTCTCCAGATTGTACGCCCCAATATTCGTTATACTTGATCCCCTTTAGATCATACACTTCTTGTGTGTTTGGCGCAGATTTCCCACGACGGTTGGGGGTGGCGATAAGGGTTGTGTTTAAACTGTGGGAAGCCCACTGCTTTTCAATGGCAAAAAAGAACGACTGTGCATCGTAAAACGTTCCGTTTTGATAGCCCGAAACTCCCCACCGATTGCCTAGCGCAAGCGCCGCCGACCACCCGTTTTTCATTTGCCCCGTACCGTAACTTACCAGCGCACGATAGTTATAGCTTCTGTCCGAAGAAGAAAATGTTAAGCGACCACCTTTTCCGTAATCCGAAGCGCGTGTATTTAGGTTCGTTGAGGCCAATATACCCCCAACAAGATAATCAGATGGTGCGATGCCAGGGGTAAGTTCTCTGTTACGCAATACATCGTTCAGCCCTCCCCAGTTACTCCACTGCGGACGTCCGTTATAGAGTTTATTCTTCGGTAAGCCGTTAATCATCACGGTGGCATGATCTGAATCTAATCCCCGAACACGAAAGAACGAAGCACTAAATTCAAAGGCTGCGGTGCGCAAAAAAACATCTTGAGTAGATTGTAATAATCCCGAAATATTGTCCAAGGCATCATTTTCATCGCTGAGTTCATCATCACTAAGGTTGATGATGCTGAGTTGTGCGTTTTGATACGGTTCTTCCTCAAAACCGATAGGTTGTAGCGTAATAGAAACCTCATCGCCTAGTGAGACTCCTAAAATAAATGGCTCATAGCCTTCATGAAAAAATGTAAGTGTTTGCGCTTCTGTCACCTGGAGGTAAAACCGTCCATTGGCATCCGTTTGCGTTTCCATTTCGGCAGGGGTAGCGGTAACCTGAACCTGAGCCAAAGGCACTCCTTGCTCGTTATGCACAAGACCCTTAATAGTGTGTTGCGAAAAACCAATAAAACTAAAAACGCTAACGACAAGTAGGGCTATTTTGTTCATCGTTTGGGATTTAATGCATTAAATTTAGCATAAATTTTTAATATTATTATCTTGTCTGAGATGAAGAGATATTTCAAAAGAGTTGTGCTGCTTTTTGTTTTTGCTTCCTCCCTTGTTTGGGGGCAAAGCAACAAAAACTACGAGGTGTTGAGCGTTGCTTTTTACAACGTGGAAAACCTCTTTGATACCTTAAACGATCCCTATACTCGAGACGATGATCGTACCCCCGAAGGACGTGACCGCTGGACGGAAGCAATCTATCAAAAAAAGGTGAGAAATATGGCACGGGTACTGTCGGAAATTGGGCATGATACTACCCAAAAACCGCCTGCTGTAATTGGACTTTGCGAGGTAGAAAACCGCCGCGTGATTGAAGATCTCCTCAACGACCCTGCCTTAAAACCCTACAACTACGGGGTTGTGCATTTCGACTCGCCCGACGAACGCGGCATTGATGTGGCACTTATTTATCAGAAAAAACACTTCTTGCCCGTAACATTTAAAAAGCACGCACTAAGACTTTATGACAAAAAAGGGGTGCGAGACTACACGCGCGATCAATTGCTGGTGTACGGATTGCTTGAAAAAGAACCCGTATATTTTATGGTGCATCATTGGCCGTCACGAAGCGGAGGACAAAAGCGGAGTGAGCCCTACAGGCTAAAAGCAGCAGCTCTAAACAAAAAAATTGTGGATTCTATTTTGCGGCAAAACCCCGCAGCCAACATCATAAATATGGGTGACTTTAATGACAACCCCACAAACAAAAGTATTGCCGAGGTGCTAAAAGCAACCACCAAAAAAAGAAAGGTGTTTAAAAATAAGGTGCTCTACAACCCCATGATGACATTTTACAAGCAGGGTGTCGGAACCGCCTGTCATCGTGATACTTGGAGTGTGATAGACCAAATCCATGTTTCAGCAGGACTGCTAAAGGCAGGTAATACAGAATGGAAATTTTGGAAAGCTGGTATTTACAACAAACCCTTTCTCATAACCAAAAAAGGACGATATAAAGGCTATCCGTTTCGGAGTTTTTCGGGAGGGCGGTTTTTGGGGGGCTATAGCGACCACTTTCCGGTATATGCCTATTTGATACGTGAGGCAGACTAATTTTTTTTACCTTAGCAAAGCACAATGCCCTAAATTGTAGAAAGAATTTAACCGATTTCGCATTATTTTATTTTTACAGGGTACAGGTTTTGGATATACGATATCCATATAGAGCGGATATACGCATTGCGTGTATTTAGGTGTTAGCAAAAATAAATAAAATGGAAAATTGGACATCAGTATTAATTGGGATATCTACAAGCTTTATTGCATCAATTTTATTTTTCTTTTCTTCTGATTTTATAAAAAGGAAAGGAAATCAATTCATCGAGTGGGTTGCTTCAAAGAGTGAAAATTATTCAAATAAAATATATACGAATCTTGCGCAAGATAAAAGTTCCTTTGTAGAAATGTTTCCTGCTTTTGCCCTTTTGTTTATCCTCTTTACATTTTTTTCTATTACATCAATCACTTTTAATGATAAATATGAAATCCATATTCAAGTAATTGAGGGTTTAAAAAATAACCCTAATATTAATGCAGAGGCATTATACGAACTTGAAGAAAAGTATAGAAAACAACAAGTTCTTGAAGGCAGAAAATTTATACATGAAAATTTCTGGATTTATACCACATTAAAGTATTTTTTGATAAGTTTCTCTTTTATAGCAACTGTTTATATTAGTTTATCAATCATTAGATGGTCAAGAATAAAAGAACAGAATAGTGATTTTCGAAGAATGTTAGAGATAATATCACCTTACCTTGAAAAAGATAAAATCAATACTTTGAGGAGTAAATGGGGAAGGATGAAATCCGAAAAAGATTATGATGAAATCTATAATGAAATACAGGGACACTTAGAAAAGATTGAACATACGGAAAAAGAAAAGCCTACGCCCAACAATGCATAAAATGTTCATTGCGAGCAAAAGCTCGCAACGCCATTTATGCGAGCCCGTTATGGGGCATAAAAAAGAACCTACAATCATAAAAAACTAATAATATGAAAGCAAAATTAATAGTAATTTCGATTATCTTGATTTTTTTAGCATCGTGCAATCAGACAAGTAAAAAAAACTATGCTGAGAGAGCAAACTACAGAGCACTTGTAGAGGCAGAATTAAATTCAGGAATAAAAAAGGACACTCTAATTCTTGGATACAGATTTGGTATGACAACAAAGGAAATGAAAGCACATACCAATAGATTAATAAAAAACAAAACCATTCGACAAGATAATGATGTTTTAATTTTTGATATAAAGATTGGAGATAAAACGGTTACTTGTACATATGGAACAAATACTTATAATGATAAGTTAAATTTTCTTCGAGCCACTACTCGAAATGCCTGTGCAATTGAACTCAATAATTATCTAAATGCTAAATATGGCAATTATCAATTTGTTGATAATAGCAACCATGATATTTTAAAAATGACCTCCTACCACTGGATAAGCGGGAATAGAGAAATTAGATCAACACAAATTTCAGGAGCATATTCAGAAACTGTATTGATTTTTGATGACCAAAGTAATCAAGAGCCGATTGATGTATCTTCTCATCAGTATAGTAACGTGAGAGTTGAAAATAGTTCATGGGATGGTTCCGTATCACAGGTTAAGGATTATCTAAATAAGAATCTCAAAGACCCAAAAAGTTATGAAAGTATTGAGTGGAGCGAGGTAAAAAGAGCAGGTGATAATTATAGAGTAAGACATAAATATAGAGCAAAAAACAGTTACGGAGGATACGTGGTTGAAAACCAGATTTTCACAATCAACAAACAAGGAGAAATAATTGATAAACAAAATTTTTAAAATTAACACCCCGTAACAGCGCATATAAATCATGGCGGGGCTTTCAGGGATTTTAGCTTCTGTAACTCGCTTGAAACTTAACTTTCAAACAGATACTTTTGAAAAAACGAACTCCGCTACTATTCTTATACTAGACCGTCGGATTAAATTCAGCCTTTGGCTGATCAAATGAAAAAAATCTTTCTATTATCTCCTTGCTACAGTACGGGAGCACTAAGACTCTCTAAACAACGCCTTTAACTCGGTTGCATCATCGGGTTTTAGTTTCCCTGCCAAAATCAGGCTGAGTTGTTTGCGGCGCAAGGCGCCATCATAGCGTTGTTGCTCTAGGTCGGTTTCAGGCGCAACTGGCGGTACGGCAACTGGCTTTCCTTCTTTATTTACCGCCACAAACGTATAAATGGCTTCGTTTACTTTTTCGCGAGATGTTCCATCATGTGTTTCAATCCATACATCAATAAACACCTCCATAGACGTGCCAAAGGCACGCGAAACTTTTGCTTCTAGCGTAAGTACACTTCCAAGTGGCACAGGCTTTCTAAAATGCACGTGGTTTACCGAGGCGGTTACCACAATCTGCCCAGAGTGTCTTTGTGCAGCAATACACGCCGCACGATCCATGCGCGCCAACAGCTCGCCGCCAAAAAGGTTGTTAATGGGGTTGGTATCAGAGGGCAGTACCAAGTCGGTCATAACCGTCTTGGAAGCTTCAGGATGTTTTGGTTTCATGAATTATTTTTTCAGTACCCACGCATCGGGGTAGTTGTCACGCTTAATGCCAGTCATGGCATTATAGGCTTCCCGCATGGTTGCATACGATGCAAAAGACACTTGGTAGAAGCCATTGGGTGTTTGCGCCAGTTTTTGCGCACCCGCGTAGCCTTTTTGTTGCAAGGATACTGCAAGTCGTTGCGCGTTTGCTTGGCTTCTAAAGGACCCTGCAATAATATAATACGCACGTTGTTGAGGAGGTGCTGTGGGGAGTTCAATTTTTAGTGTTGGCAATTCGCCCAAATCATATACAGACACCGCTGCTTGTTGACGTGCCTCTTGACGCAAAGCTTGCTCTGTTTGCCATTGCGCATCTGCTTGGAGGTTCATATGACTGTTTGAGCCTACGGCAAAAAGGGCAAGTACACTTGCCGCTACGGCTGCATAGCCAATCACACGTCTTGACTTTGATTTTTCGAGCGTAAAGTAAACAGCAGGTTGGCTAGGTTGATCTGTTACACCTCGTAAAATAGGCTGTGCTGGAACTTCAGGAAGCGCATAACTAGCCGCCAAAAAGTTTTGTTCTTTTTCGGGAGAAAAAACCAATTTCCCCTCATGGTTATATTCAAAGAATCCCAATGAAGGCAAACTAAATTTTCCTTTTTGAATTTGCTCTTTCCATGAAATAATCTGCTGATGTACATTCAGTACCGCGCGTTCATAAGGTATTCCCTGTGTTTTTGCCAAGTGTGATGCCAAAACGCCATCATTAGACTGAAGTTGCTCGTTAAACGAAAGGGCTTTTTGAGGAGGGGAGTAGCGTTGGTTCAACTCATTGTAAGAAGCTTCTCTTTGCTCTACCAAAAAGGCTCCAAATCCGGGAATGGTAACGCAATCGTGGCGATACAGTAGGTAATGAATGTGTGCGGCTAACTCCATAATACAAATGTACATTTTTTAGAGAAATACAAAAATTTCCTTTTTTGTATTTTTACAGAACCCTGATTCTTATGAAACACGCTGAGCTTATCGCCACCCTAGCCCTGCCAAAACTAGCACACGTTGGGTGTATTACCGCCCGAAAATTGATCCGTCATTTTGGTAGTGCAGAAATGGTATTTGATCGCATTCCGCGCACCAACGAAAAAAAATGGAAATCTCTTGTAAAAGTGTTTGCCCAACCCGAGGTAGAAAAGGTCTTATCAGCAGCAGAAAAAGAAGCTGCGTTTATAGAAAAAAACAACATTAGCTGGGTTGCTCATTCGCATCCCGAGTTCCCTTCTGCGCTAAATCAATGTCCAGATGCGCCGCTTGTTCTTTTTTATTCAGGACAACCCTTTCCAAACACGACCCGAATTATTAGTATTGTAGGCACACGCCAGCCCAGTGCTCAAGGAAGAGAATTTGTACGGCAATTGGTTAAAGAACTCGCTCCCTACCAACCCGTAATTGTATCGGGCTTTGCCTATGGTATAGATATCGAGGCGCAACTTGCTGCACTCGAAAACGACATAATTACCTACGGCTGTTTGGGACATGGCATTTTACGGTGTTACCCTTCAGACCACCGAAAACACAGAAGTGCAATTGAAAAAACTGGTGGTTTTCTTACCGAATTTTGGGCAAATGAACCCTTTCAGCGCACACACTTTTTGCAACGCAACCGCATCATTGCGGGGCTGGCACAAGCTACCATCGTAGTGGAATCGAGGGCAAAAGGCGGTGCGCTAACTACCGTACATTATGCTTTAGGCTATCAGCGCGATGTGTTTGCCGTTCCAGGAAACCCCAGAGATATCGCTTCAGAAGGCTGCCTGTCGCTAATAAAGTCACGACAAGCGGAATGTATTACATGTGGTGAAGACGTTGCTCGTGTATTGGGGTGGCATCAATACAAAAATCCTACTCCGCAACCCAAGCTTTTTGTTGAACTAAACGCAAAAGAAAAAACAGTCCTCGCAAAAATGGATAATACGCCCAAACATATAGACCTCATTGCCTTAGACACGAAACTTAAGGTAAGTGAAGTGGCGAGTATTTTATTTCAACTCGAAATGAAAGGTGTGGTGATGGCACAAGCTGGAAAGCAGTTTAGAACTATCTAGCCGAAAAGCCAATATTGGTTCGTACGCGTTGTAGTACTTCACGAGCAACGCTACGCGCTTTTTGTGCTCCTTTTTGAAGTTTTTCCTCTAATGCGTCTGGGTGTTGCATATAGGCATCAAATTGTTTTCGTGTTTCTGAAAAATAGGCTAAAACGACCTCAAACAATGCTTGCTTGGCATGGCCATAGCCATAACCCCCAGCCTCATAATTTTTTCGCATCGTGGCAATTTGCTCAGCGCTAGCCATTAGGGAATAAAGCGAAAAGACGGTACATGTATCGGGGTTTTTGGGCGCCTCAAGAGGAGTGCTGTCCGTGGCAATTGACATGATTTGCTTTCGTAATTTTTTCTCAGGCAAGAAAATATTGATGATATTGTCCTTGGACTTGCTCATTTTACTTCCATCGGTTCCTAGCACATATTGTGTATCGGTTTGCAATTTAGCTTCAGGCAACACAAAAGTTTCACCATAAATCGCATGAAAACGATTGGCTACATCGCGTGCCATTTCTAGGTGTTGCAGTTGATCTTTCCCAACCGGAACCCAATTGGCGTCATACAGTAAAATATCCGCAGCCATAAGCATAGGATAGGTAAAAAGCCCAGCATTTACGTCTTCCAATCGGTCCGCTTTATCTTTAAAAGAGTGTGCTAACGACAAGCGACTAAATGGAAAACAGCAGTTTAGATACCAAGCCAGTTCTGTTACTTCGGGCACATCGGATTGACGGTAAAAACAGGCTGTCTCAGGGTCTAATCCGCAGGCAAGCCACGCGGCGGCTGTAGCTTGTGTATTGGCTTTTAGTTGCGCTGCATCTTTGATTTGCGTCAACGAATGCATGTCGGCAATAAATAAAAAAGCCTCTTTATTGCTTTGTTTTGCCATTTCAATAGCAGGCAGAATTGCGCCTAATATATTGCCTAAGTGAGGTGTACCTGTACTCTGAATACCCGTGAGGATGCGTGCCATAAAAATTGTATTCTGCACAAAAATAACGGATTTCGCCCATCAATCGCTATTTTTGGCGCTATGGTTTACATCCGCAAGCTACTTTTAAGGCTTTGGAACATTTGGTTTTACTTTTTGTCAGGGTTTGGCATCATCTGTCTTTTCCCCTTTTTACTGATCTGCTTAATGCGTGAAAAGTGGTATGCAGGCATTTTTTATATGGGCCGTTATATTTGGTCGCCAATTATTTTGTTTTGCATGGGGTTTATCCCCGTTATTAAGCATAAAGCCAATATTGATTATAGCAAGCAATATATGTTTATTGCCAATCACCTAAGCATGATTGATATCATGATGCTATTTATGACCATTCGTAAACCTGGTGTTTTTGTGGGTAAAATGGAGCTAGACCGCATCCCGCTATTTGCCACCATTTATAAACGTGGGGCTATTTTGGTTAATCGAGATAGTGCTGCAAGCAGAAAAAATGTATATATGCAGGCGAAGCATAAATTAAACTTAGGCTTTAATATGGTCATTTTCCCCGAAGGATTGGTTCCCGAGCCTGAGGTGTTTATGGCTCCATTTAAAAATGGGGCATTTAGCATTGCCATTGAGCATCAAATTCCAGTAGTACCCATAACACTTCCAGATTGCAAAAAGCGGTTTCCATTTCAGTTTTCATACAAATACTGGGTAGGAAAACCAGGTGTTGTACGTGCTCATGTTCATGAGCCTATCAGTACCGAAGGGCTTACTCAAGAAGATATGCCCGCCTTTAAAGAAAAGGTGCATCAATTTATGAGTGAAAAACTCAAACAAGAAGGATATAAATAAGATCTATTCCGCTCCTGCGATAATGTCTTTAATCTTAGTTTCGATTTCCTCTGCAAGCTCTGGATTATCATCCAAAAGTGTTTTTACAGCATCTCTCCCTTGACCGAGTTTGGTGTCGCCATAGCTAAACCATGAGCCACTTTTTTTGATGATTTCTGCCTCAACACCAATGTCCAATAATTCGCCAATACGCGAAATACCTTTGCCGTACATGATATCAAACTCTACCGTTTTGAATGGCGGTGCTACTTTATTTTTGACGACTTTAACGCGGGTTTTATTTCCCAAAACAGCGCCATTGGTGTCTTTAATTTGCGTAGAGCGTCGAATATCTAACCGGACCGAAGCGTAGAATTTTAGGGCATTCCCTCCCGTGGTGGTTTCGGGGTTGCCAAACATTACTCCAATTTTTTCGCGCAGTTGGTTGATGAAAATCACCGTGCAGTTGGTTTTACTAATAGATGCCGTAAGTTTACGCAGTGCTTGTGACATTAGGCGTGCATGTAATCCCATTTTGGAATCGCCCATTTCGCCCTCAATTTCACTTTTTGGGGTCAATGCTGCTACTGAATCTACTACTACTATATCTACCGCACCAGAGCGAATAAGGTTATCCGCAATTTCCAAGGCCTGCTCACCGTGGTCGGGTTGGGATATGATAAGATCATCAATTTGTACGCCCAAACTTTTGGCATAATAACGATCAAAAGCGTGCTCAGCATCAATAAATGCTGCTATCCCACCTGCTTTTTGACACTCCGCAATAGCGTGCAGTGTAAGGGTTGTTTTGCCCGAAGACTCTGGACCATAAATCTCAACAACTCTTCCGCGCGGATAGCCACCCACGCCTAAAGCTACATCTAGCCCCAAAGACCCTGACGAGATCACCTCAACCTGTTCGATAACGCTATCTCCCATTTTCATTACGGCACCTTTGCCGTAAGCTTTATCAAGTTTGTCTAAGGTTAATTGTAGTGCTTTTAGTTTTGCGTCTTTTTCGTTACTCATGCTTTATTTTTTTGCTTCATGCTAATGTACAATTTTTCTATAGCTCTGCCTTTTTTTGTGCACATTTTTAATTTGATACCTTTGCGTACTAATCTTAATCCTGTATAGCATGCAACTGTACAACACATTAAGCGCGCAAGAGCGCGCTGCCCTAATAGATGCAGCAGGCGAAGAACGCCTGACCCTGTCTTTTTACGCCTATGCGAACATTGGTAATCCACACCTGTTGCGCGACCATCTTTTTATTTCGTGGAACGACTTAGACGTTTTGGGAAGAATTTATGTTGCACACGAAGGTGTAAACGCCCAACTTTCTGTGCCTGCCCCTAAATTTGACGCATTCAAAGCGCATTTGGATAGTATTGATTTTTTGAAGGGGGTTCGTCTTAATATTGCTATTGAGCAAGACAATAAATCCTTTTTAAAGCTTAAAATAAAAGTGCGTAACAAAATTGTTGCCGATGGGTTAAATGACGATACTTTCGATGTAACGGACAAAGGCGTTCATTTAGATGCCGCTGCTTTTAATGCCCTAACAAACCAAAAGGATACCGTTTTGGTGGATATGCGAAATCACTATGAAAGTGAAATTGGGCATTTTGAAGGTGCTGTAACTCCCGATGTGGACACCTTTCGCGATTCGCTGCCCATCATTGAAAAAAATCTTGCAGAACACAAAGAAGATAAAAATCTTGTGATGTATTGTACAGGGGGTATTCGTTGCGAAAAAGCAAGCGCATACTTTAAACACAAAGGATTTAAGAAAGTATATCAGCTCGAAGGCGGTATTATTGAATACGCACGACAGGTTAAAAATCAAGGGTTAGAGAACAAATTCGTTGGAAAGAATTTTGTGTTTGATGAACGCCGTAGCGAAGTAATTTCAGAAGATGTTATTGCCACCTGTCATCAATGTGGTGCGCCTTGTGATACTCATGTAAACTGCGCCAACGAAGGCTGTCATTTGCTGTTTATTCAATGTGCGTCTTGTGCCGAAACCTTTAGCGATTGTTGCTCAACCCATTGTGCAGAAATTATTGCCTTGCCGTACGAGCAACAAAAAGCGCTTAGAAAAGGCAAACACAATAGCAATAAAATCTTTAAAAAAGGACGTGCACACCATCTTAAGAAACTAACCAAATCGTGACAAAAGTACCCACTCTTTTTGCCTTAATGCTTTTGCTGCTTGGTTGCAGCAAATCAAGTATTGTTTTGTTTGAAGACCTTCCTAAGTCGGGTTGGGAACAAAAAAAGTGGGTGTCATTTCGTTATACGCATCGCCTTCCCAAAAAAGCTTTTGCACTAAACTGGGTGTTGCGCCACGACGATGATTACCCTTATGCCAATATTCATTTCATTGCAGAATGGCGTAACCCAAAAGGAGAAGTCGCATCTGATACACTTACCTATTTGCTCGCAGAGCCAAATGGCAGATGGCTTGGAAAAGGGTTATATATTAAAGAGCATAAACTCCCTTTTTTAGCCCATTATTTGCTTGAAGAGCCTGGAAATTATACCTTTCGCTTGCGTCCGGCAGTACGTGCTAATGATAAGCTGGTAGCGGATAAAACGCTGCAAGGCATACATCAAATTGGAATACAATTAAACCCCTTATCTGATGACTAAAACAAAAACATACGGAAAGTTTATACGCATTATATGGCTTGGCTTTGGCGCAATTTGTATTGGCGTCTTAGCTATTTTTGGCGCAGCCTCCATAGGATTGCTCGGCCCAATGCCTGATTTTCGCCAACTGGAAAATCCGAAAACAAATCTGGCAACCCAAATTATTTCTGCAGACGACACCGTATTGGGGAAGTTTTATTTTAACGATAATCGGACGCCCATATTATTTGACGAGATCCCTGAAGAAATGATTCAAGCGTTAGTCGCTACGGAAGACGAGCGTTTTTACAATCACTCTGGCATTGATTTTCGAGGTACCGCACGAGCCCTGTTTTACTTGGGCAAAAAAGGAGGCGCAAGTACCATTACACAGCAACTTGCCCGGCAGCTTTTTACAGGTGTTCGTTCGCGTAATACATTTGAAGCTATTGCCCAAAAAATTAAAGAGTGGGTTATTGCCATTAGACTTGAGCGACGCTACACCAAAAATGAAATCATAACGATGTACCTCAACATGTATGATTTTAACTACAACGCTGATGGAATTCGCTCGGCTAGTTCTATTTATTTCTCAAAAAAACCTACTGAACTTGATTTGAGCGAGTCTGCTATGTTGGTTGGAATGCTAAAAAATTCTTCTTTATATAATCCACTACGCCGCCCCGAGCTGGTGCGTAACAGACGAAATATTGTGTATCAACAAATGTTACGCAATGATCTTATTACTGAAAAAGAACGCGATTCATTGGTCGCGCTTCCTATTTCGCTTGACTTTAATCCACAATCGCACAGAGAGGGAATTGCCACTTATTTTAGAGCCTATTTACAACTATTTATGCGAAATTGGATTGCTGACAATCCTAAAGAAGACGGCACATTTTATAACCTTTACCTTGACGGGCTCCGTATATATACGACCATTGACTCTAGATTACAAAACTATGCCGAAGAGGCTGTTGCGGCGCATATGCCCAATTTACAGAAAGAGTTTTTTAGACAGAATGCTCCAAAATTTAACCGAAAAGCTCCATTTTTAGATATTACCTCTCGTGAGATTGATAAAATTATGGAGCAAGCGAAGCGCCGCTCTGAACGCTGGCGTAAAATGAAAGAGCAAGGGCATGACGATGAGACCATTTTGGCAAGCTTCGATATCCCAACCCAAATGGAAGTGTTTAGCTGGAAAGGGGACATTGATACCGTTATGACTCCTACCGACTCTATTCGATACTACAAACATTTTTTACGTGCAGGTATGATGTCTATGGAGCCGCAAACCGGACACGTAAAAGCATGGGTAGGCGGGATCAATTACCGTCATTTTCAATTTGACCATGTGATGCAAGGAAAACGACAAATTGGGTCAACCTTTAAACCCTTTGTGTATGCCTCTGCCATAGATCAACTAAAGGTTTCGCCTTGCGATTCGCTCCCTGACGGATATTACTGCGTTGAGCCTTCCAAGTTTGGTGCTCATGATGCGTGGTGTCCTAAAAACTCAGGTGATAGATATATAGGAAAACGGACCTTGAAAAATGCACTTGCCAATTCAGTAAACACCATCAGCGCACGACTGATAGATAAAGTAGGTACTAGACCCGTGGTTAATCTTGTTCGTAATTTGGGTGTGAGCTCTCCCATTCCAAATGTGCCCGCTATCGCTTTGGGTTCTGCCGATTTGAGCGTATATGAGATGGTTGGTGCCTATTCAGCTTTCGTCAATAAAGGCATTTACGTAAAACCTGTAGTCGTTACGCGTATTGAAGATAAAAATGGGATGGTGATTTATCAAACAGCTCCCGAAACAAGAGACGTGCTAAGCGAAGAGTCTGCTTATGTAACCTTAAAATTATTGGAAGGGGTAACAGAATCGGGGTCGGGCGTGAGGCTTCGACACCGAAATGCAGACAAAACCAATTCTATTTTTAGAGATATTGTAACAGGGTATCCGTATGAATTTGACAACCCCATTGCTGGAAAAACAGGAACTACACAAAACCAAAGCGATGGCTGGTTTATTGGTTTGGTTCCCAACTTGGCAACTGGCGTTTGGGTAGGTGGTGAAGACCGCTCTACTCACTTTGAAACCATCGCTTACGGGCAAGGCGCAACCATGGCGCTTCCCATTTGGGCAAATTATATGAAGGCTTGTTACGCTGATTCTACGCTAGTCATTTCTAAGGAACCCTTCGAATCCCCAAAATATGTGTCTATTCCGCTAGACTGTGATTCGTTAGCTGCTTTGCGTCAACAAAAATCTTTTTTCAAAGATGAAGATTTAAGTGAGCTAGGCTTTTAGTCCGGAATGCCCTGTACTGCCAAATGGCTGTTGTAGTAGCGTTTATCGCCTGTTACTTCTTTTCCTATCCAATTTGGCAAATCGATTTTTTGATTTGAATTTTTAAGTTCGATTTCAGCAAGTACCAATCCCGACAGCTTATTGTCAAATACGTCTACTTCAAAAAGCTGTTCGTTATACAAAACATGGTGGCGGGTTTTATGAATCGCCTCGGGAAGACAAAGCGGGAGCAAAACCTTAGCGTCTTTAAGCGAAATTTCTTTTTCCCACTCTATGCGTGTGGTCCCATCTGATGAAGAAGCGCCTTTTACAGTTAAAAATGCTTGGTTGCCACGAATGCGTAAACGTACCGTTCGGGAAGGGTCATTGGAGAGATATCCTTGAAAAATAGCAAACGACTCCGTCGCTGCAGCTAGACAACTGTCTACATCTTTGACTAAAAATTTACGCTCTATTTCTAGCATCTTAAGCTACTTTAATCGTAACACACTAAAGTATTCCACGTATCGTGGTTGGTTTATATGCATCACTTAGAATGTCAATTCCCAGCGTTAATTGATGAAATCCTGAGTTGTTAATTTTAATATTTCCAATTCCAGCGGTATACGTATATGAAAACATCCATTTGTTGTGCTTGATCCCCAAAATTCCAGAAAATTGCGAAAAAGGTTCGTTGTATGGGTTGGTGGCGTTGTTGGTAAGGGTGCTTGTAAGTCCTTTTCGATACGAAGTCCCTACCCAAATCTGGGTTTCGCGAAGACTATGGTGCGATTTTAAATTAATGTCAACATTAGGCCTATTTACATACTGAACATAGTCTACCAAAACCGAAGGCTCAAGTGCCCAATCAGGTTGAATTTCAAAGAATTTTCCGAGAGATGCCAACAATCGCATAGGGTTGTTAAGTTGTACCTGATCGTTAATGTTTTTCCCTGTAAACAAAAGGTTTTGGACAGTTAAATGTGCATAGAAAGACATATAATTATATGTCAATCCTACATCAACATATACGCTAGAGCTATTAACATTGGTTCCCTTGATAAGATCATCATTGGTAGGGACAAAAGAAGATTGATCGTGTTGATAAAAAGACCCCCCTGTAGAAAGTCCAAAAGAAAGTTGATTTACCTCTGCTTTACTTCTATAAAAATTGATGTGATGTGCATAGGTGCCTTGAAATCCAAGTTGGGATTGGAAGCCATTTTTGTCGTGAAAAAACAAGGCACCAACTCCAGACCTATCGCCCACGCGAGCATGTGCGTTTATTGTTTGCATGGAAGGTGCATTGGCAACGTCTAACCATTGGGTTCTGTAGGAAGAGCGCAATTTTATACCCTCATAATGTGCTCCTGCCATAGCAGGATGTAGTACATAGTAGTTGTCGGTAAGATAATCGGTATAAATAGGCATGCGATACTGCGCCTTTGCAATCGAGAGAAAAAGCAAAAAAACACCAAAAAATAAGGTTGTTGCAGGCGATTTAAAGCACATGTCAATAATTTATTATCTTCGTTATCTTATAAACAAATCTACTCAAATGCGCCTGAACGCCATAAAATTAACTGTTGTTTTTGCGCTATTTCTTTACGCAACACCTTTTTTATACGGACAATTAAGTAAGATACATTATGTTCCACCCATCGGAGCTGGTACAAATGTAGGTGATCAGTACCTGTATATTTCTACTCCAAACAAAGGATATATTAATGTAACTGTAAAGCCTCTTGCGGGAAGTCGTGCAGATTGGGTAACACAAAGTATCAAAAACGATGAGCCGTGGGTCTTCCCAATTTATTCCTCTACTTCGGGTGGAATAAACAGCCCAGTCGTAAAAGACTTAGATACGTATTCAACCCAAAAGGTTAAAGACGGTTATATTGTTGAGTCTACAGATGTGACATATGTTTCTTTTAGAATAAATTCCGAAAGCAACAACGGCAGGCAATTCCACTCAGGAGCCTATGTTAGTAAAGGTGAAGCTGCTTTGGGCACTAGGTTTAGACCCGGAAATTTTGTTGGGGCAACTGGGTTTACTCAGCAGGGAAGTCCAACTTCTGCTGAGAACTTTGTTTCTATTCTTGCTGTAGAAGATGATACTCGTGTAGAACTGTCTGAAATACCTTCAGGGCTTGTCATAATTGGCTATACGGGCGCATTCCCCATTGTAAAAGAGCTAGACAAAGGAGAAACCTGGATTTTGGGTACAACTACTAACACCAGTGACCTTAACCCCTTGAATGAGGTTCAATTGTCAGGATTTACGGGGACGCTTATCACCTCTACAGATGTGGGTGGCACAAGCGCAGAAAAACCCGTTGTGGTGGTCTCTGGGTCATTGGAAGGAACGGCGCTAAGAGACGAAACACGAGGTAATCGTGATTACGGCTTTGATCAAATTGTAGAGGCCAATAAAATCGGCTATGAATATATTGTGGTTAAAGGGTTAGGCGATGATAGAACCGAAAATGTGTATGTTATCGCAGATAGTGATGGTACAGAAGTTTACAAAGGAAATGATACTACACCAATCCCTTTAAACAAAGGGGAATACATCGTGTTTGACTATCTTGATTATGATAGCACCAATAACAATTTATACATCACGACTAAAGACCCAAACAAAAAGCTATTTGTTTACCAAACAACAGGATATGATTCTGTAGCTAATCAGGCTTTGGTTTTTGTACCTCCATTGTCGTGTTCCTCTAGAGGAAATATTGATAATATTCCTCAAATTGATAAAATAGGTGACAAAGTCTTTACAGGCGGTTCGTTAACCATTGTTACAAAAGACACTGCAGCACTTGAAATTTATAAAGATGGTGTGCTTTTTGCGGATAAATCAGGGACAACCGCTGTTAATTTAAACACCTTCGCTAGAGCCGTAGTGGGGAAAACGGGGTATTCAACATATTTGTTAGATTCAAGTGCATCTAGCACTTTGATAGGAAGTATTTCTGTCTTTTCTGATGAAGAACTTTATGTTGCCTCAACCACCTATGGCGATGCAGCTTCTTCAGGAAGTTATTATTCGGGGTTTGTTTCTAATCCCCCAATCCAAAATGATTTGTCTGTTTCTACATTGGGAACTTGTGTTTTGCCCAATGGAGCATCAAATACAAAACTTACAACTCCGTCAACATATGATACCTATGAGTGGCAAAAGTATAATAATACCACTGATAGTTTCGAGTCTGCACCTGGTACAAATAACGACGTTATTTATGAGCCAACATTGCCCGGTAAATATAGGCTCTTGGGTAAATTGTCTTGTTTTCCTACAAAAGAATATATTTCTGATGTGGTGGTGGTCAGTATTTGCCCAAATGACTATGATAGTGATGGGATTCCAGACACCATAGACCTTGATAGAGATAATGATGGAATACTAAACACATTTGAGTCTTTCGGAAAAGGAACCATTGATTTTAGCACCCCGTTAGCTCCTAGTATTGTACTACCAAACAACCCAACGAATACTATTTTAGGTACGGCCACAATTTCACCGGCTACTGCTGATGTAGTGGGAAATTCTTCTGGGGAGATTACCTCAACGATTCCTTTTTCAGGACTCAATGAAAAGACAGAATATCTTTTAAATCCTATATTGCCCACTAACCAACCTTTAAATATTCGGCTGGGTGAGGTTGCAGGAAGTACTACTTCAGAATTTGAAACAATGACGCTTATTGTGTATCCCCCTACAGAAAATATTACGCTTCTAGATCTCGGGGAAAAGCTTCTTGTGGATGATGGTACGGGCTTTAAAAGAGTTCCCGCTGAAGGGCTTTCTGGAAATCAGATTAAATTTAAGTACAACCCCAATCCCTTAGACGGCAACATTCCTTTTGAAATTTTAGGTGTAAATGTCACAGGGATTGATCTTATTCACGAGCTAGGTGCTTTGGCAAGTGCTAATGCGCAATTCAATATTTTAATAGAAATTATTGATTATGAGAAAGATACAGATGGAGACTTGAAGATTGATTCTTTAGATAACAATAGTGATACTGATGACTGCTCAGATATGATAGAGGCTGGACACGAAGAACTTCTAGGAGTAGGTTCTGCGTTGTATGACCCTAACAATCCGAATTCCACTATCGACCAACGCGGGCGATTTGTATTCAATGGATATGATTATACGCAGTTGCCAGAAGACAACGATAACAACGGCATCTACGATTTTCAAGAGGCGGAAACACCTGCTACACTTTCTGAAGATTTTTCTACTTCAACGATGACACTTTGTGAGGGGGAATCGCTAGTCCTTTCGTTAAAAACCCCTGATAGTGATGTGGTCACCTGGGAAGTAGATACCGACCGAGATGGGGTGTTTGAAGCTGCCGATGGATTGGGCACCACTTCGAATAATGCTGACAGTTATAGCTTTCAAATAGACGCTATCCCAGCAAGTCTAGATCAAGCAATATTCCGCGCGAGGATTAAAAAAAACACATATGCTTGTACTACAGATACTAAGCTACTTACACTAACCGTAAATACGAATGACACAAAACCCGATCTAGACCCCCTCACGATAGTATGTGAAGGAGCAACAGTTGCTAATTTGGGTGTCACCGATGTGGTTTGGTACGAAACGGCAACTGGTGGAAGTCCTTTGCCCGAGAATACTCTTCTAAAGCACAATACACCCTATTTTGCAGCAAACGTGGTTAATGGTTGTGTTGGTGCATTACGAAGCGAAACCAAAGTGGTGATTAACAATCCTATAATTAGCACTTCTTCTGGGAATACTACTTTTTGTGCCAATGAAGCAATAACGCTGACCCTTGATACAGATAAAATTTTACCCTCCCCCGATGACTTCGCGCGAATCAATAACCTTATTTACCTCGAAAATGCGCTCGGTCCTGTGGAATATGATAACGGGTTTTACTATACTCAAAAAGGGATTAAAACAGGCGTGCAGCCCATTACGTGGCCAAGTGCAAAGGCTCTCGGAGAATCTGTTGTGGGAGCAACAATGTATATTATTAATAGCGCTTCCGAAGAAAACGCAGTATTTGAAGCACTACAGTATATGGGGCTTTCGGGAGACGATGGAATTGCTTTTTGGCTGGGGTTATTTCAAGACACCAATGCTTCAGATTACAGCGAACCCGCTGGCGGGTGGTATTGGGTAGATGGGACTCCGTTGAACTATCAAAATTGGTGGAACTCTGAACCAAATGACTGGTCCTCTGACTTGGTAGATGGAGAAGAAGATTATGCTCAATTTGAGTTTGGCAATAATGGTATTCGTTGGAATGACATGGGCCTAAACGATCCCGTGGGACAATCTTATCCTCTTTTTGAATACAAGGCGCAAACTTCCATTGAGTGGTTTACGATAGATGGCGGAACACAAACACCTGTTCCAGATGCCACCAACAGTAGCGAAATTGTAGTTTCTACCGCACAAACCACATCCTATATGGTACGTGTAACCACCAATGGCGTGGTGTGTGAATCAGATCCTTTTATAATTACGATTAACGCATTGCCAGAGGCTAATGCAGTCTCCAATAATCAAATTGAAATTTGTGTTGATGACAACAACAGTGCGATTGCTTCAGCAGACTTGAAAGGGGCTTTTGATTTGACCTCAACCTACGATGATATATATGGCTTACAAGACAAAAATAAGCATGATATTGCATTTTATACTTCACAAATCGGGGCAGAAAATGAAGCTAGTGCAGCACTCATTCAACCCCACAATAGTTTTCCCAATACTTCTAATCCACAAGAAGTATTCTATCGCGTAACCAATACCGATACAGGTTGTGTAAGCGAGGTAAATTCACTTATGCTAAAGGCGGAGCCACTTCCACCGACCATTACGATTCCCGATGTGGTAAAGTGCGACAATTTGGATAGCGGAAGTGATGAAGATGGCATTTTACGCTTTGACCTCGATGCACAAACTTCAACAATTGAAACACTTTTGGGAAGTGCTACGCAATACACCATAAGTTATTACGAAAATCTTACTGATGCTGAAGCGCCCAGAAATGCTATTTCCGACTATACCACAACGGCTTTGGATAACAGAACCAAGACAATTGTTGTTCGTATAGAAGATAATACTACAGGCTGCTATAGAACAGATATCACACTGGATTTAGTAGTTGCCGAGCTTCCAAAAATCGAAGAAAGTACGTTTGTACGTGAACAATGTGATACCGATACGGACGGAATTGTACAAGACAATTTGACCTTATATAATGATGCGTTTTCAACCAACCATCAAAATGAAACCTTTACCTATTACAGAGACTCTTCACATACCGATCAAATTCTAGACCCCACAACGTTTATGAATACGACCATGAACCAAACAGTATATGTGAAAATCACCAATGATAATGGCTGTGAGCGCACCTATGATCCTGCAACTGGCGATCCGCTTACCATTGACATTCGTGTGCGTGCAAGTACCATCAAAGATACTTTTTTGGAAACGTACTATACCTGTTTGGCACGCACCAATACGGCAAATGATGGTATTAGCACTTTTGATAAGGCTATATTTTCCGATTTGGAGGCCAAGCTTATTGCAGCGCATCCAGCCTTTACCAACAATAATGTGAGTATTCAATTTTTTGAAAGTGAAAACAATGCGGCTTCCAAATTAGATCCCATTGATACTTCTCAAGATTATGTAAATACCACACCTAATACGCAAGAAATTTGGGCTGCTGTTGATGCGGTTGGGTTTACAGATGTTACGTGTTTAGGGCTTAAGCACGTTGCCAATTTGGTGGTCGAGCCACTCGCCATTTTACATCCTGTAACCATTCCAAGTCAATGTGATGGCGATAGTCCATTAGATTTAGATAGTCAAGACGGAAAATTCCCATTTGATACTGCCACGGTGCTTGATCAATTATTATTAACACAAAATCCGGCTGACTATCAAATTACATTTTATGATGAAAATGATGTCTTAATCAGTACAAACGGTTTTCCTGCTGTTTACGAAAGTTCCTCCCAAACCATTCGAGTTGTGGTAGAAAATAATCCGTCCAATGTTTCGCCTTCATGCTACCAAGAAGGGTTTATTACGTTTGTTGTTGATGATAGCCCAGAAGTAGGTGCCTATAACATAGCTCCGCTATGCGATAATGACGATGGCTCTCTTGACGGCATGGCAAGTTTTAACACCAACAACCTAAATGCTGAACTCCTTGCTGGACAAACCAATATGGAAATTAAATATGTGCAACGCGATGGCTCTGGAAATGAAACAGTCTTAGGAAGCAGCTTGCCCAACCCATTTGTAACTGAAACAACTACCGTAATTGCGCAAATTTATAACCCCGCAAATATGAACTGTATTATGGAAGAATACATTACATTTCAGGTAAATGAAAACCCTGTTTTTGACTTACCCGAAGAACAAATATTTTGTGAAAATCTTGGTTTTGATACCATTTACATTACCAATCCTAGTGCTACTTACAACTATACGTGGACAAGGAATGGCAGTGCCATAACAGGAAAAGCGACCCAAAATCTTGTCATTAATGAAGGGGGAACCTATGTCGTTACCGCCACAAACCCTGTAACGGGTTGCGATACCACTAAAGTGATAAATGTATATGCCTCGGATATTGCTTCGTTTTTACCAGAAGATATTAGTGCGTTTGATCTTACTGGAGATGGGCGTAATCGCATAGAAGTTCAAACCAGTACATTAGGTATTGGGGACTACGAATTTGCGCTGAATGACAACCCTTATCAAGACAGTCCTGTTTTTGAAAATGTCCCTCCAGGCGTACATGAAATATCGGTGCGTGACAAAAACGGTTGCGGCATTGTGCGTCATGAAGTATCCGTTATTGGATATGCGTACTACTTTACGCCCAACAACGACGGCAAAAATGATACCTGGCAAATTTTAGGCGTAAGTGATGCGTTTCAAGCGCAATCGCTGATTTATATTTTTGATCGCCACGGTCGCCTTATGGCACAAATTGCTGCCGATGGTACTGGATGGGATGGTAACTATAATGGTAGTCCTATGCCTGCAGACGATTATTGGTTCCGCGTAAAACTAGAAGATGGCAGAAGTTTTACAGGGCACTTTAGTTTGGTGCGTTAACCCTTTTATTTACTTACAAGCCCCTTTTGTAAATGAAGTAACGCCTCCATAGTTGGTTGCTCCACAAGGATTTGAATACGTAAAGCCATCGCAGCCACAAACAGGGTCGTACTCTTTTGTGCACGCTGTATTGCGCGACACCTTTGTAATGTCAATACAGTCTGAGGACACATCGCCTTTTCTGAAATAATAACTTATCTCGTCGTCCGCAATTTCAGGCACGTCTATATAATGTAGCTCCAGCCTATTCTCTTCAATTTTATAGGAGTAGCTCTTTCCGTTTGATAGGGTTAGCGTTTGGTCAGTGGTATTGTACCTTTCAGGTTGGTTAATAGGGGATATAGATGTGCCTTCGCCTTCTATGCCTTTGCTCACCATCAGGCTTTCGCCTGGGAAAATCCACAGTTGATTTGTTTCAAAATTGTACTTATCATCAAAATAGCAAAAACAACGCACATCTTCCAAAATCCATTGTCCCTCAAGTAGCTCTATCACTTGTACGTCAGATTTTTGACATGTAAAAAGGAGCAAGAAAAAACTAAATAGAATACTTTTCATGGTATGATAATAACATTAACTATGCCAAAAGTAGTAATATTTTAATAGGCTGGATTTGCGCTATAATTTTTAAAAATACGCTATGCTTTTTTTTCAATAGAAAGTGAAGGATAGTCTTTCCATCTAGCAATTTTATTTTCATGCATGGCATCCAATGAAAGTTGCACACACTTAGATGTGAGTGCTCCTGAGGTGATGTCAGCATATACCTTTTTTCCATGTACAACAGCGTCATAAAACTGTTGTAATGCTTGGGCTGTGCTATTTTGGCTACTAGCTTTAATAGGAGCGCCATCTCCTTTTTGCCATGCGTCGGCAGTTGCTCCGCTAACACCGTCTACTGTGGCTTGTTTTTTATTCTTTTTTTCAAGGTATATATGTCCCCCCGCTAGTCCAAGTACTGCGGTAGCTTTACTTCCCATAACGCGAATTTGATAGCCCCCATATGCGTTTGTGGTGGTGCACATAAATGTAGCATCAATTCCTGAAGGGTATTGAAAATTTAAGCGAATATTATCAAAGGTTTCCCTTCCATCTTTCCAGTGATCAATACCACCTGTTCCACTAATTTGATGGGGAACTTCTCTAATAACTCGATTTATAAAATCTATCTGATGTGAACAGAGTTCAGCGGCTAATCCGCCCGAATGCTCTTTATACATGCGCCAATTAATCATACGCTCCCATTTTTGATCAGGGACAGGTCTTCGCCAGTTTGTGTTTCTATTCCACTGACACACAAAACCAGTAATTTCACCCAAATAACCTTGATCAATATATTGATGTACTTTTTGATATAATTCAGCGCTGTTGTACTGATGTCCAGTTTGAAAAATCAAATCTTTAGATGAAGAATATGCGTCTAAAACCTTTTGTGTTTCCGTTATTCCTTTGACCAGCGTTTTTTCACAATAGATGTGCTTTTTTGCCGATAGCGCATCTAGGCACATTTGACCGTGCATGCCAAAAGGAGTGGCAATCAATACCGCATCAAGCCCTTTATGATCTAATAAATCCTGATAATTACTGTATCCTTTGCCCCCTGATTCTTTAACCGCCTCTTTCAACCTAAACGGTAAAATGTCAGATACCGCTACAACCTTAATGTGGGGCATTTTATTAAGTATAGAAATAATCCCCATTCCTCTATCCCCAGTACCAATAATACCAAGGCATAGCTCTTTGGTCGGTTTTTGCGCATAAAGCCCAGCAACAGGGACAAATGCTCCAACAGATGCTAGTGCTGTAAGTTTTAAATAATCTCTTCTATTTAATCGATTTCCCATCCTGGCTCATATGTTCTACCCCAATATTGATGGGCTTGCTCATTTGTTGGCTTTCCAGATGCATCTAGTGTTAACGGAATTCCTGCGCGAAATGAAATATTAGCTAGTAGTGCCAAATGATTACTTTTCGCTGCATTATCAATTGGCGATTTTAAGAGGTCTTTCCCTCTTATGGCTTCTAAAAGATTTGCTGCGTGAAGCGTCGAAGCTTCTCCTCCTCCGCCTAAAGCTAAGCCTCCTTCGTCACTTTTCTTGCCGCTATCTTCAATAAGGTTTCCTGCTCTATCATACAGTTTATAATACCCCCTGTTCACAAAAACTGTGCCTTCAGAACCGTAAATTACAGTACCTCTGCCCTCTCCATAGGTGTTAAATCCATTTCGGCTCTTACCATCCCAAACGATGGTTTTATTATCAGCGAATTTGAACATGGCATTCATGGTGTCATACATTTCCCAACCATCATCCAAAAAGTGTTGTTTGGCTGCGTCTACAAAAACCTCCTGAGGATAATCAACGCCTAGTGCCCAACGAGCAACATCCAGTTCATGAACAGCATTATTTCCCGTTTCTGCAGTACCCCACTTCCAACCGTACCAATGCCAATTGTAGTTCCAAATGTCATGGTAGTATTCCTGTCTAGGTGCAGGTCCTTGAAAAAGATCCCAGTTCAAATCTGCGGGTGAGGCTTGTTTTACTTGAGCAGGCACGCGCCCTCTTTTATTGTTGTAAAAGGCTACTGCCTTATAGGGGGTTCCTATTATACCTTCTCTTATTTTATTTACAATATGAATCGTGTGGGCCGAGCTTCTTTGTTGATTTCCCATTTGAACCAACTTCCCTGTTTCTTTTTGGCGTTGCACCATGACCTCTGCCTCTCTTGGATTATGAGCACACGGCTTTTCTACATAAACATGCTTTCCTGCGTCAAGTGCCATTATTGTTGCAGGGGCGTGCCAATGGTCTGGAGTTGCAACAAATACTGCATCTAGATGCTTATCTTCCAAAACTTTGCGAATATCTTCCTCTGACGTAGGTGTGTAGTCAATTTTATTTTTAAGCGCGCCCAAAGCTTTGTTAACTTGTGATTGTTTAACATCGCACAGGTAGCGTAATTTAGTATTGTATTTGTCTTCCAAAATAGGATAAAAGGCTCTAGCTCTTCGCCCAAGACCCATAAAGCATAGGTTTACGCGATCGTTTGCTCCTAAAATGTTGGCATAACTAGATGCGCTCATGGCAAAACCCAAACCAGCTGATGCAGCTGCACTTTTACTAATAAATTCTCTTCGTGTTAGCATGTTTAATTTAAATTTAAGCATATACCAATAAAAATGATTGAAAAGGTATATCTGAACGATCCAAATATAAAATAATTTGATGTATAAACTATACTGTGCTGAATTAACGATCCTCGGTAGCGAAAAAGAAACAATAAACCCCTAACTCATTGATAATCAATGGAAAGGGGTTTGGTGTTGGTGGTCCCACCTGGGCTCGAACCAGGGACCAACTGATTATGAGTCAGCTACTCTAACCAACTGAGCTATAGGACCTAGATTTGGCAAAAATACATAATTATCCTTCTTTAGTAATAACTCAAACAAAGTATTTATATCTTCGTAAAAATCTGTTTTATGTCTTCCTTTGTACGATTTTCATTTTTCGCTGGGTTTTTCCTGGGTTTGATACAATTTCTCTTTGTTATTGGTGGTGGTTCAATTATCGCTGGTGTTTTTTGGGGAATCATCCCTGTGTGGTTTTGGGCAACCTATCAAAAATTGAAACAAGAATCCACTGTCAGTCAACTTGAAGGCATCGCCGCTTATGCGCTGGTCATTTACGGAGGTTTTTTAGCCCTTGTCGCCATTTGTTGTCTAATTGCCGCAATTGCTTTTTTTCTTGTTGACCCGGAAGTAATTCAAGCTGCCATTGAACAACAACCCAACTACGACGATTTTAGTGAAGAAGAATTAACAGTCCTAAATCAGGTTATGGGATGGCTTCCTACACTAATGCCTGTAATTACGCTAGCCATTGGTATTCAGGCTGTCGCTTATATGGGATACGGGCTGGCAGTAGTTCGAAATTACACTCGCTAGGGGATTGGTTCGCTAAACGGAGTTTTGGTATCAAATAAGTTGTGCAAGAGTTGTGCAAGCATTTCTTCTGCCTTTACCAAGTGTTCAGCAATATTTGCTTTGACAGCCCTTCCGTTTTCAGTAGTTTTTTCACCAATATACAACACCCCTTCTTTATATTCTTTAAGCGCAATAATTCCCGAATAATCTGCTTGCTGCTCGGGGTGTGCATCGTTCCAAAGCATGGTATAAAGCACCAATTGACGTGCCTGCCCGTACGCTGAATCAGTAGCCAACAAAGACCAGTCAAAAATCCCTAGTTTACCCTTAGTTACCTTACCCGTTTTATAATCCAACACCCGAATTTTTCCATTATAACAATCTATGCGATCTATGGTTCCTCTAATTTTAACTGGTGTGTGTATCCTTGAAATTGTCCTTGTTGTTTCTAGTTTTTGTTCAAGTGCTAACAATTGAATCGTATTGCCTGCTTCAACTTCCTGTTGTTCCGTAGCAATGATATTTTGGATATTGCGTTTTATTGCAGCCAGAGCAAGTACATTTTTGCCCGTAATTTGTTGCGTATATATTTTAGAAATCAACGCGTCGGCAACATCACTAACCCTCGCCTTCATCTGTTCGTAATCTGTAGGGGTAATTGTTTTACCTACATAAGGCGTATAAAGTGCCTCAAGACAGTTATGAATGAGTGTACCATAGGTCTTGTGCGAAACGTATTCTTCTAGCTCATCTTCTTCTTTAAGACCAAGCAAATAGCGTTTATAGAATGCATACCCATCTTTTACAAACATATTTAGGGCAGAAGGCGAAAATCCGTACTCGGCTAATGCCTTCAGCTTTTGTAGTACCGCTTCCGTTTTTGGAATGGTTTTGATTTGATTCGGGGGCGGAATGAAGGTTGCTTCTTGTATCAGTTCTTCCCAATCGTGCGATGCAGGGCGTTCAAATACCCACTGGCGTATAAATCGACTCCGTTCACCCACTTGCATACCATCGGTAGTGCCGTTAAACAACAAATACACTTCTTTTGCTCGATACATCAATCTATAAAAATGGTAGGTGAAAATAGCGTCCTGTTCTTCTTGTGTTGGCAAGCCAAATTCCTTTTTTACGTCATACGGAATCCACGAGGCCTGCCCGCCTTGGCTTGGCAAAATTCCTTCATTCACACCTGCCATAAGTACTCGATCAAAATCTATTGTTCGCGTTTCTAATACCCCTAAAATTTGAAGTCCCTCGAGCGGAGCTCCCACAAAATTAAGTTTTTGCCCTGCGCTTAGTTGTCGATACAACCCCCGCAAAAGCGTAAACGATACAGCCTGATTTAATTCAGTGAGAACCTCTTTAATTTGATGAAAAAGTTCCAAAAATTTCTCTACAGCAACCCCATAGACAGTAGTCAAAGGTTTTGTTTGTTGCGCATCTAAAAATCGGGGCAATAATGCTAACACGTCGTCAATCCATTGTTCTGGAGTGCGCTTTTCACGAAACAATACGCTCCCTATTTCTTGTACAGAAACTGGTGCTTCTTCTAAAATAAAAGATGTGCTAACATAGCTTCTGTGTTGCCTTTTTGCGCTATTGATTGTAGTCGTGCAAAACGAAGGCTGACAAGCAGAAAACAGCATATGCGTTTCGGGTAAAGTCAGTAAAGTTTCCACATCCGAAAAATAGAATCCTTTAGCGGTTTGCCTAAACACCATATTCAAAAACGCGGAAACAAATACTGCCAGCGGATGCTTTTCCAAAGGAAATCCCATACTGATATTCAACTGATTTACAGAGGGTGGTAATGAATAAAGAAGTGGAAGTAGTAAGGACTCATCTGCTAACACTACTGCTGTTTTAGCCCAGTCTTTGGGTTCTTGTAATTCAGCCAATAATGCGCCCAGCTGCTTGGCCTGACCCACCTGTTGTTGTACTTCTATAACCTTAACTTTCTTGGGTTGCCAAAACAATTCATGTGTTTGTGTAAATATGTTTTCCCTGTATTGTGGCCAACGCGTGGCATAATCTCTAATAAACACCCCTGCTTGATGAAGTTCATTTTCAAACATCTGTTTATCTATATCCCAAAATACCTGGGCGCGTCCTTGTGCTAAAAGTTCTTGAACAATTTGTTCCTCACTGGGGCTTAACGCATTAAATCCACAAAATATAAATTGAGCTTCTTTTTTATGCTGAATATACGTTTCCAACAGCTTCGTCGCAGCGCGATAACACATACCAGGAGTAGCAAGCCCCTCTTGCGCTAGTCGATTGATAAAATCATCGTACATTTTAGGGAGATGCTCCCAAAAGGCAACATAGCTTTTTACGATTTTGTTCTGGTCGTCTCCCCACGCCCGAATTTTATGCAAAGAAGTAAGGTAGGAAAAAAGTGCATCCTTATCTAAAAGGTACTGCTCCATGGTATTGAGGTCTTTCAATAGAGGAGAAGACCACCCTAAAAAGGTTTCAAATGTATCTGTGGGTGTTGGTTGCGCTGTAGCGCGATAGCTTTGATAGAGCGCTCGTTGCTGCTGCAACTCCGTGGCAGGCATAACTGTGCCTATGGCATTCACAAAATCATCAATACTCACCATTTCTGGAAGAATTAATGGTCCCTCCAACGCATTGGCAAGTTCTTTTTGCAAGAATAATCTTGCTCTACGGTTGGGGAGTACAAAGCACAACTTTTCCCAATTGGGGCTTTGTGCTTTAAGCTCTTGTACTACATTTCCCAAAAAAGAATGAGTCATGTTCTAAAATAAAAAAACGCGGTGAAATCACCGCGTTTTTCTTATTTTATTTTACCTGTGTAATTAGTTAACAACTTTGAACTCTACACGACGGTTAATCGAACGGCCTTCTTCCGTATCATTACTTGCTTTAGGGTTAGCTTCGCCAAATGCTTTTGTGCTCAAGCGATTCGCATCAATTCCAACATTTACAAGGTAATCTTTAATAGAACTCGCACGATTATTAGAAAGTGGGTTGTTAAAAGACTCTTCTCCTGTGTTGTCTGCGTGGCCTTCAATACTAATTTTTGCATCGCTGTTAGCCAACAATACTTTAATTACAGTCGAAAGGCGTTGTACGTCTTGAGAATCGATGTTGTATTTTTCTAAATCAAAATTGATATCGTAATCTACCAACATAGATAATGGGAACTCAGGACAGCCGTTATTAGAGGCAGGACCAGCTACTGCAGGACATTTGTCGTCTTTATCAGCAACTCCATCGCCATCTGCGTCAGGACATCCATTCAACTCTTTACTTCCAGCTGCGTTAGGACAAGCGTCATCAGCGTCTGTAATACCATCGCTGTCTGCATCTGGGCAACCGTTAAGTGCAGCCACTCCAGCAACATTAGGACAATTGTCTTCTGAATCCTTTACGCCATCGCCGTCTGCATCTGGACATCCGTTAAGCGCTGCCAATCCTGCTGTAAGTGGACAATCGTCATCACTATTTTTAATACCATCGCCGTCATCATCAGGACATCCATTAAGACTTTCAAGACCTGCTACTTCTGGACATGCATCAACGCTATCCTTTACGCCATCTCTGTCTGAATCACCATCACCAATTGCAAATGAAAATCCAGCCAAATGTTGGAAATGGCTTTCTCCGCCATCCTTATTACCAATAAGACCATCAAGTTCTTTTGAATATACTTTATATGTCGTTTTTAACGTAAGTGCAATTGCATCATTAAACCAGTAGTTTAATCCCGCACCAGCATAGGTTACAAAGAAATCGTCAGTAAGCGGAGAAATACCGCTTATCCCTGCAGAAAGACCAACTCCAGCTCTTAGCGTGGGTTCAAATTTTCCAAGGTCAACAATTTGATTTGCAGAAAGCGATGTACCCAAATCAATCCCATAATAAAGATCAGATGCTCCAGACTCTCTGTTTAAGTTATTAAGCGTCCCTGCAATATCCACAGAAAATCCTCCACCTATGTAACGAGATACTTCTAAGTACGAAAAGTTTGGAGAGACTTGCGCTTCTCTATCTTCCCCTTCAAGAAGTAAATTAATTGCGTTAGTTCCCACAGTAATCTTCCATGGGTTAGCATCATTTTGTGCTAGTGCACTAGCAGAAAACAGAATTACTGTTAGTATAGTAAAAAAATAATTTTTCATTTGTAGTTCATATTTGTGCAAAAATAATAAAAAAACGCGGTGAAATCACCGCGTTTTTGATATTACTAATTATGTGCTTACTTATTTAGTTGGCAACTTTTACTTCTACTCTTCTGTTAGCTGCACGACCTTCTTTGGTTGAGTTGCTTGCTTTTGGATTGGTTTCACCAAGTGCTTTTGTACTTAACCTGTTCGCGTTGATGCCTGCATCCTTAAGATGCTTTTGAACAAACTTCGCGCGTTTGTCAGAAAGTGTTTTGTTATAAGAAGCAGGACCCGTGCTATCAGTGTGTCCTTCAATGCTAACATTAGTACTCGGATGAGCCGCTAACACATTAACAACTGTATTCAAGTCACGCTTTAGCGCAGACAGCGAATCCACATTATGCTCATCTGAGTCAAAATAAATGGTAAACCCGTTTAATAAAGACAATGGATATTCTGGTGTTTTTACCACTGGTTTTGGTCTCTGCGTTGTTTCGGTAGGAGCCGCCGCTTCTGGACAACCCTTGTTTGAAGCAGGACCTGCTTTTCTTGGGCAGTTATCATTTGCGTCGGTTATACCGTCACGGTCTGCATCGGGACATCCTCTTAAAGAAGAAACTCCAGCTACTTTTGGACAAGCATCGTCTGCATCCTTAATGCCATCACCGTCTGCGTCAGGACATCCATTAAGTGCAGCCAATCCTGCTTTAAGTGGACAATTATCATCGCCATTTCTAATGCCGTCGCCGTCGTCATCTGGACATCCATTTAGGCTTTCAAGGCCAGCTACGTTTGGACAAGCATCATCGCTATCAACAACCCCATCTTTATCCACGTCATTTCCTTTTCCAAAAGCAAAAGAAAGTCCGGCTAAGTGTTGAAAATGGCTCTCGCCTCCATTGTCATTTCCAACCAATCCATCAACTTCTCTGGAATATATTTTATATGTAGTTTTAAGCGTAAGTGCCAATGCATCGTTAAACCAGTAATTTAACCCTGCACCAGCGTAGGTAACAAAAAAGTCGTCATCGTTAATTGCAATTCCACTAACGCCACCCGCAAGACCAACACCTCCACGTAGTGTAGGCTCAAACTTTCCAAGATCAACAATTTGATTTGCAGAAAGAGATGTTCCTAAATCAATTCCGTAGTACAAGTCGTCAGCTCCTGACTGGCGGTCAATATTGTTAATTGTACCTGCAAGGTCAACAGAAAATCCCGCACCGATGTACTTTGATATTTCTAAATACGAAAAGTTAGGCGAAATTTGTGCTTCCCTGTCTTTTCCATCAAGCAGTAAGTTAACGGCGTTTGTTCCAACAGTAATTTTCCAAGGATTAGCCTCATTTTGTGCATAAGCACTTATTGATACTACAAACAGCAGTATTAAGGTAGATATATAATTTTTCATAATATTAAGTAGATTAAATATTTGTGCAAAAATACTAAACTTCTTTTAAAGAAATTGTTTTTTCTACATAAACAAGTAATATTTGTTTAACTTTTAACATGTTTTTTTCTAAAAGCTTGGCATATTCGTAAATTTGGGTTTTATGGTCTTCTTTATAGGTTCCTGTTTTATAGTCCAATAACAATACTTCGTTGCTCTTTGTTACAACAAATCGGTCGGGGCGCACAATTTCAGCAGTTTCAGTAAGCAATGGACGTTCGCAGTAAACCGTATGAGCAGGATCAAAAAAAGCTGTGAGTTGCTCGTGGTTTACCACTCTTTTTATCTGATTCTCTAAACGTATATAAGCGTTTAATGATAGCAATTCTTTTGCTTTTGTCTGAGTCAACACGCGTTCAACGTCTTGAGGCACCTCTATCTGTGCCATAAGTTCATGAAAAAGTAGCCCATATTGAGCTTCCTCTGAGCTGGGTTTTCCACTTGAAATAGGGCTTATTACACGAGTGCTGTTAAAATTCCACATTGTTTTAGTGGTCATTAAATTCGATTGAATCTTTACACTAGGGGTTTTTCGATTTCCAACAGCTATCATTTGTTCCTTAAGATTCGGGAAAAGATGGGTAAAAACGTCTGGTAATCCTTTAGGTGGTTCATTAGCATTTCCTGGCAGTGTTACTATGTGTAATTCATCTACAGGGCGCGTCATGCCAACATAAAGGGTGTTCAGCGTATCTAAAATCGCTTGTGCGTGATGGGTTTTATACACTTCATTTGCCCCTTCGCCAAGTGCTGTTAATCTGCCGTTAATGGGGAGTAACATTTCCTCAAAAGGCGCATAATCTTCTTGTGGTAATGGAAACCAAGCAAGTTTGGCGTGACCATCGGTCCAATTGCTGTCAGCAAACGGAAGAATAACCACCCGAAACGCCAATCCTTTTGCTTTATGAACTGTCATGATTCGTACTGCATTTCTGCCTTCAGGTGGAGACACTTTCCAATAATCTTTATGCTGGTCCCATTGCGCTAAAAGTTGAGTCGTGGTTGCCTCCTTTTTAGCTTCAAGCTTAAGCACCTCGTCCAAAAACGCTTGAATGTGTGCTGTAAGTTCGTTTGATAATGAAAATGCCCAAATCGCATACTCTAATGCGGCGTATAAGGTAAGCTGCTGAAATGTGGCTAAGTTAAATTTTCCATGCGTTAGTTCGTCAAGCACCTCACCAAAAGGGCGGGAAAGCTGCTCTAGTGTCCACGAAAATGGGTCTTTATGATGCATGGCAAAGGGCTCTAAAACCGCGTAATTTGAATCCTTATTATTTGGTTCTACTCGCAGTTTAACAAGGTGCATCAAAAACTGAACTTCAGGACTTTGCCCTATTAACAAAGACTCTGAGGAGGTAATTGAAATTCCCGCTTCGGTAAGGGCTTTGGCAAGTTGTACCCCCTGTTCGTTTTTCCTTACCAATACACAAATATCTTCCCAATCATAGCCTTGTTCCTTACAATCTTTTACCCTAGAAACAACCGCTTCTTGATATGATAACACCTGTTCTTGTTTGTTTTTCCCCTCAATAGTAGAAAGCGTAACATAGCCTCCGTCTTTTGTGTTTGACTGTTGATTGCACGAGGATGCGTATAGTTGTTGTTGCGTTTTAACAGGTAAAAATGCGGCGGCTTTAGTGAAAAACGCATTGTTAAACGAAATAATCTCTGCCCCACTACGATAATTCGTGGGTAAATCCGCTACAACGGGGTCAACAGAAAATGGCACCTCTTTGTTTGCCAATTTCATAAACTGTTCTGGATATCCACCGCGCCAACGATAAATAGACTGTTTTGCATCTCCAACCAAAACCAAAGACCCTTTGCGTTGATCGTCTTCAAGAGCATGTGAAAATAGCGGATGCAGATTTGCCCATTGTAATGCCGATGTGTCTTGAAACTCATCCACAAAAAAGTGCTGGTAGCGAACCCCCATCCGTTCATAAATGAAAGGAGTTGAGGTGTCTTTTATGCTGTCTGAAATTTGTTTATTAAAAAAGCCTAGCAGGCGCATATTCCGCTCCTCTTGCAGGTTGTTTACTTCTTGTCCTATTCGTTGCATTAGCGAAAGTGGAACAACATTTTTGCGAAGCAACGTTAATAACATAACCTGCCGCCAATTACGGTCATATGTGCGGAGTAACTCAACAATATCATCTGTAAGAGGATCTATAAGTGATTGATGTTTTTTTGCATCTGCTTTTAGAAAAATCCCTGTTTCCACACTTTTTAGCATTGTTTTACTCATGGGTTCTTTTCTCCACTCCCCCTTTTGTAACATTCTCAACAGATTGGGTAATGTTTTTCTGGGAAACCACTCATCATCAATTCCCGATTCCCGAAAAAACACAAGAACAGCTGTGGCCTTTTCTTTAATCGGGTTTTTTAACATCTTTATTTGATCTGCAATTTTCCTGTCCAATAGAGCAAACGCCTCCATGGGTTTTTCGCTTAGTGCCGACAATGATTGCATATAATTTTCATTGATGAACATCTCTGCTATGGTGCTCACTTCTTTGGAAATGTCCCATGATTTTAATGCATCTGCTTTTTGCAAAACATAATCCACAAGAATTTTGGTCAGCGCCTCGTCTTCTCCAGCTTTGCTTAACACAAGTGAAACGACCTCCGCCATAAAGGCTTTGCCGTCAATGGCAACATCAAATCGAGCGTTTATACCCAGATCACGTGCAAAAGTCCGTATAATTTGATGTGTTAGCTTGTCTATTGTTGACACGTTGAATTGCCCAAAATGATGTAGAATATACAGATATGCTCTTTTTGCGCGGATATGAAGCTCGTCACTTGAGATGTCGCATCGTTCCACAAGCTCCAAAAACATAGCGTCATTTTTGGCTGTTTCCAAGTCTTTGGAAAAAAATTCAAGCCTTTCCAAGATGCGTCCTTTCATTTCTTGTGCCGCCTTGTTGGTAAACGTAATGGCGAGAAGTCGTTGAATTTGATTAGGGTATGGAGTGCTTAACAAGCGAAACAAAAAAGAACTAACTAAGGTATGCGTTTTGCCCGCCCCTGCAGAGGCGTTAAATATAGTAAAAGAAGAAGAAGCGGTTTTTGGCACAGGTATAATGTAAACGCACTTTAAATATAGGAATATATACCTAACTTTGCCGAAATTAAAACTATAAAAATGGCTTTTGAACTTCCTTCACTTCCTTATGCTTTAGATGCATTGGAACCACACATAGATGCACGTACCATGGAAATCCACCATGGAAAACACCACAGCGGCTATACCGCAAAACTTAATGCCGCTATTGAGGGTACATCCCTTGAAGGTAAAGGCATTGAGGAAATTTTATCAGAATTAGATATGAACAACGCAGCTGTTCGAAACAACGGTGGCGGTTATTACAATCATTGCCTTTTTTGGGAAATAATGGGTCCAGATGCTGGAGAAATGTCTTCGGAGCTTAGTAGTGCAATTGATGCCGCCTTTGGATCGTTTGACGGCTTCAAAGATAGCTTCTCTAAGGCAGCCGCCACGCAGTTTGGTTCGGGATGGGCATGGCTTTGTGTACATGCAGATGGTCGTTTGGAAGTGTGTTCAACACCCAATCAAGACAATCCGCTTATGAAAAACGTCGGCTGTGGTGGTACACCCATACTTGGATTAGACGTTTGGGAGCACGCATACTACCTAAATTATCAGAATCGCAGACCCGATTACATAGAGGCATTCTTTAGTGTGGTAAACTGGTCTGAAGTGAGCAAACTGTACGCTTCGCGTTAATAGTCAGGCTTTTACATAAAACAAAAAGAGGGCAAATTGCCCTCTTTTTTTGTGTAAAATAAAAAAGGTGGAAAGAATCCACCTTTTTTGCCCCAAATCTTACCATGAACTTAACCTACTTATGTTATGGCTCTGCTAATATACGACCTCTTTTTATATTTC
>Ga0209138_1000218_pt1 | contig 58293 bp, 50 predicted proteins | sample SaaInl3SG_22_DNA_FD_184645 | JGI IMG/M metagenome (GOLD analysis project Ga0209138, IMG submission 184645) | Marine microbial communities from expanding oxygen minimum zones in the Saanich Inlet - ESP_153SG_22_DNA (SPAdes) (version 2) | ecosystem: Environmental > Aquatic > Marine > Intertidal...
TTTAACGATCTGGGTAAGGGGCAAGGGCCAGCTGGTGCCGCTTAGGCGGCCGCCCAGACCTCGGCAAGCCATGCGTTTAGCATTGGCGCACCACCAAGGCTAATGATTGTGCTTCGCGCCGTTGCACCCGTGCCATCAAGCGCCATGATTTTGCTGCTTACCGCAGCTTTTTTGAAAATCATGCCAACCGCTTTGGATCGTTCACGCGCATAGCCAGACAGCGCAGAATCGAGATTTTCATGTGCCATCCAGCGCAAAAGGCTGGCCGCATCAACAAGGCTTTGCCCGGCACCTTGTGCCAGATTGGGCGGGATCGGATGGGCGGCATCGCCTGCCAGCACCGTTCGGCCGCGTCGCCAGCAATCATGATATGGATGCGCCGGAAGCGCTGTTTTGACCCATTTGATATTGGCATGGTCGCAAAGCTGGCCAAGAATATCATTGCGCCCAAGATAACGCTGCTGCCAGCCATCACCAGCCTTGGCCGCATCTAGCGTCAGCACCATATTCACATCTTTGCCGCCATGCAGCGGGTAATGCACGAAATGTGCGCCCTTCCCAAGCCATAGATTGCAAAAAGGTTGTGAAAACATACGCGGCAAATCGGCAGATTTAGCAACGGCCCGCATCGCAACGCGCCCATGATTGGGGGTGGTGGTTGTGCCGCTATCAGTGCCGTTCACATAATGGCGGCCAAAACCAGAAACGCCATCCGCCGCAATCAACGCATCGACAATATGCCTACTGCCATCATCGGTTAGCATATGCACTGCCTTGCCCTGATCAGGGCCGCGCTGAACCACATGGGTGATATTGGCGGCAATATGGGTAATGCCGTTTGATGCGCTGATTTCGGCTTGAAGAATGCTGGCAAGATCGGCCCGTGACAGGCTGGCATAAGGTGATGAGCTTAGATCAAGATTGGCAAGGGTTGCGGCTGAACGCATATCGCGAACCGTAATCGCCTGTAAATTGGTAGCGCGTGTGCGCGCCGCCTCGCCAAGCCCAAGTTGATCAAGGGCTGCCCAGCCATTAGGGGCAATTTGTACCCCGCCGTGAAGCGTTGTTGCTGGCATTGAGCCAGCAACAAACAACACTGGTTTTTGGTTGCGGAGAATGGCAAGCGCGGCCGCTAAACCGGCAATGCCACTGCCGCTTACCGCAATCATTAAACGCTGGCTTCTAGCGTCTCGTCCAAGGTTCTACGGAATTTATCGACAATCTCGTCAATATGTTTGCGCTCGGCAACAAAGGCCGGTGCAACAATCGCATTATCGCCAGTCCATTTCACATGAAGCCCGTTCCAGAACATATCCTTTTGCATCTGCCCGCCGCGTCGTCCGGGGACGCCGTCCGAATGAACCTCGACACCGGCCATCAGGCCAATGCCGCGGATATCGGCAACAAGCGGATGGTCTTGAAGTGTCCAGATGGCATCAAGGAAATAATCCTCAAGCGCAGCCGAACGTTCAAAAATGCCTTCGCTTTCATAAATTTTCTGCGTAGCAATGCCCGCAGCACAGGCTGCCGGATGCGCCGAATAGGTGTAGCCATGAAAAAATTCAATGGCGTTTTCTGGCGCAGCATTGGTGATGGTGTCATAAATTTCATCGGTCACCGCAACGCCGCCCATTGGGATCGAACCATTGGTCAAAGCCTTGGCCATTGTGATGATATCGGGGCGCACATTAAATTTCTGTGTGGCAAATGGGGTTCCCATACGGCCAAAGCCAGTGATGACCTCATCAAAAATCAGCAACAGACCATGCTTGTCACAAATCTCGCGGATTTTTTCCAGATAGCCAACTGGCGGAACCAATGTTCCCGTTGACCCGGCAACAGGCTCGATAAAGACCGCGGCCAGCGTTGAACCACCAAGATTTTCGGCAATACGCTCAAGATCCATCGCGAGTTCGGCGCCGGTTTTCGGCTGGCCTTTGGCAAAGCGCTGATCTTCTTGCCATGTGTGGCGGATAAGCGAGATGTTTGGCAGAGTCAGGCCAAAGGTTTCGCGGTTGCGAACCATACCGGCAAGCGATACGCCGCCCATATTTACGCCGTGATAGGCACGTTCGCGGCTGATCAACCGGTTCCGCTGAGCCTGACCTGCGGCACGCTGATAGGCCAGAACGATCTTGATCGCGGTCTCGATTGATTCGGATCCTGAATTGGTGAAAAACACATGGTTGAACTGATCGGGAAGAAGCCGGCAAACACGCTCGGCAAGATCAAATGAACCTGGGTGGCCAAGCTGGAAATGCGGTGTATAGTCATTGGCCAGCATTTGCTGGTAAACAGCTTCGGCAATTTCACGACGGCCATGGCCAAGCGGCGTACAGAACAGGGCGGATGATCCGTCAATGATCTCGCCGCCCTTGTAATCCCACATATACATGCCTTCAGATTTGACAACGATACGCGGGTCTTTTTTGAAGTCGCGATTTGCCGAGAATGGCATCCAATGCGCTTCGAGTGAATTGACGTCATACGACATTTATCTGCTCCTTCTAAAAGCTGCGCTTGGCGCGGCATGATCATTTATATGGCGCGATAGCAGGATTGGCGGCTATCGGCCTAAAAACCTTCTAACTCGGTGTATCACTTCCGGTGATATTTGAAAATGCTATGGTTTCGGCAATGTCCAAAGGTGTATCCATCACGAAAGACCCTACCAAACCAATGCTAGTCTGACAAAAGCCATTATTGACAGCAAGCCTTGTCTATGGAACCAGTTGCGGCATTGATTGGTACCAGTTATCATGATCTTGAGCCGAAACTGCCCCTCCATCGCCGATGAAATGGGTGGGCATCGCTGAAACTGGCAAGATAAGGGGTTTTTGTCATGAATGAAAATCTGACAATCGCGTTGGATCCATCATCAGGGATCAGCCTTCAGGCGCAGATTAGGCAATCAATTGTTGAATTGATTCTCAATCATTCGATTTTGCCGGGTGACAAATTGCCATCAAGCCGGATGTTGTCGCAGCAGCTAAAAGTATCGCGCAATACGGTGATCTTTGCCTATCAGGCGCTTGTCGATACCGGCTATTTACAGCCGCGCGAGCGATCTGGATATGTTGTGAGTGATGATGCGCCGACGACAAGGCTTGTTGATACACCGGGCGCCCAGAAGGCGAGTGATCCCCCCAATCATGACGCCGGCGATGATGCTGCCATTGGTAAAATTGATTGGGATGCCAAGCTGGTGCAATCATGCAGCTATATCCGGCCTGTGCAAAAGCCAGTGAATTGGCGTGAATATCGCTATCCCTTTGTCTATGGGCAGGTGGATGATGAATTATTTTCGCATTCTGAATGGCGTGATTGCGCGCGCCAGGCTTTGGGCATGCGCAACTTCAGCACGATGGTTGGCGATTTTGGCCAGCATGATGATCCGATGCTGGTCAATTATATCTGCTCGCGAAGCTTGCCACGGCGAGGGATTAAGGCACGGCCGGAACAGATTTTGGTAACATTGGGCGCGCAAAATGCGCTTTATCTTGTTGCCCAGCTGCTTGTCGATGCATCCAAACATGTTGTGATCGAAAGCCCGTTTTATCCTGACCTACGTGATATTTTGTTGCAGCGGACACAATCGATCACGGCCTTGCCAGTCGATTCAGGCGGGTTGATTCTTGATGAGGACGTCCTTCGTCATGCGGATTCGGTTTTTATCACGCCGTCGCACCAATGCCCGACAACGCATACCATGTCACCGTCGCGTCGGCGACAATTGCTTGATATGGCGGCGCGGCATGATTTGCTGATTATCGAAGATGATTACGAATTTGAAATGAATTTTCTGGAATCACCGACACCGGCGCTTAAGGCACAAGATACGGATGGCCGCGTCATTTATGTTGGCAGCTTGTCAAAATCGGTTTTTCCCGGATTGCGACTTGGTTATATGGTCGCGCCAGAAGGGTTGATCCAGCAAGCGCGCGCGCTTCGCCATTTGATTTTACGGCATCCGCCCGGTCATGCGCAGCGCACGCTGGCTTATTTTATGGCGCTTGGCCATTATGATGCGCAAATTCGCCGCCTTCGTCGCCATCTTGCCGAACGCCGGCGGGTGTTGCAAACGGCGATCGACGCTGAAGGGCTGTTTTCGCATAGCGCCGCGCATTTTGGCGGGACCAGCTTTTGGGTCAGCGGGCCGGATTGGCTTGATTCGCGTATTTTGGCAGAACGTGCCATGCAAGATGGTGTGTTGATCGAGGCGGGTGATGTGTTTTTCGATCGTGATACATCGCCACTTAATTATTTCCGTCTTTCCTATTCGGCGATTTCGGCAGACCGGATACCCGACGGGATTGCGCGGCTTGCGGCAAGCATGCGAAAATTGAAACCCTGATTAGCAAACGCTTGTGCCGCCGCAATATGGATAGGCGCATCTGGTACCAGAAATAGCGTGATCTGGCCCCAATCGGCACTTTAAGATCGGCGGCGAATATGGCATATAGAAATAGCTGGCAAGCTTTGAGCTGTTCGTCCAGCATCACTTATCGAATCTTGATCTTGTAAAATCCAAAAAGACGACGTCGCCGGATAAAAATTTTTGCCTGTTTTGCAGGCGGTCACAATGGGAATAGAATGTCGAACCGCGCCGAAACTTCCAGCCCAATAGCAAGCCGTTTTCTGGCCACAGGTGATATGGCCTGTCCGCCGGAACTGCTGGAACTGGCCGCGTCATCAGCGCCAAAGCCATTTGGATTTGTGCGGGCCATTGGCGAAGCAACATTGGAAACGGCACGCGCTGCCGCGGCGGCAAAATTGGCAGTGCCAATCCTCATTGGTGAAGCTGATATCATTGCAAAAGATGCGGCTGCCATTGGCTGGGATCTTGATGGCATTGAAATCATACCGGCCACAGGCGAAGACGGGGCGATTGCCGCGGCGATTGCGCTTTTTGGCGAAGGGCGGGTTGCCGGTCTTGCCAAGGGCCAGCTTCATACAGATGTGTTTATGGGCGGAATCGTGAAACGCGCTGCCGGCATCCGCACGGGCAAACGGCTGGTGCATTTATTCGCCATGCTGCCGCCAGCAGGTGGCCGCCCTTTGATGATTAGTGACGCTGCGGTCAATGTTGCCCCTGATATCGAAACACGCGTCGAAGCGGCATTACATATGGCCGAAATGAGCCGCCGTCTTGGCCAGTCGCGGCCTCGTATCGCCGTTTTATCGGCCACTGAATCGATTTTGCCAGCAATGCCATCAAGCGGCGAAGCGGCCGAAATTGCGTTGCGGGCAGGCGCCATTGATATAAAGGCTGATTTTGCTGGCCCGCTATCATTTGATTTGGCGGTATCGCCAAAAGCGGTTGCCATCAAGGGCGTTGACGGGCCAGTTGCCGGTATGGCAGATGGTCTTGTCGTGCCGGATATTGTATCTGGCAATATCCTGTTTAAATCACTTGTCTGGTTTGGTGGCGGTCTTGCCGCTGGGCTGGTTCTTGGCGGGGCAATCCCGATTATTTTGACAAGCCGGTCTGATCCGCCCGCCGCCCGGTTAGCATCTTTGGCATTGGCGGCAATTGCTGGTCGCGACGACGGCTGATTTTTTGGAGCGAAAATATGAGTGTTGAACCAAGTGTCGAGCGTTCGCCTAAAGTCGCGGATGAGGTCAAGAAAACCACATGCTATATGTGCGCATGCCGCTGCGGCATCAATGTTCACCTTCGTGATGGCAAAGTCCGTTATATTGAAGGTAACCGCGACCACCCTGTGAATAAGGGCGTTTTATGCGCCAAGGGGTCGGCTGGCATTATGCAGCATTACTCGCCAGCAAGATTGCGAAGCCCGCTCAAACGGGTTGGCCCGCGTGGCAGTGGCCAATTTGAAGAAATCAGCTGGGAAGAGGCGCTGACAACGGCGACTGGCTGGCTTGCCCCGATCCGCGAAACCGACCCGAAAAAACTGGCTTTTTTTACGGGCCGTGATCAATCGCAAGCCCTGACCGGTTGGTGGGCGCAGCAATTTGGCACGCCGAATTTTGCCGCGCATGGTGGCTTTTGTTCGGTCAATATGGCGGCTGGCGGCATTTATACAATCGGCGGCGCTTTTTGGGAATTCGGCTCGCCTGATTGGGATTTGACAGAAATGTTCGTGTTGTTCGGCGTTGCCGAGGATCATGATTCAAACCCCATTAAGATGGGTCTTGGCAAATTGAAAAACCGTGGCAAGCGGGTGGTTTCGGTTAATCCGGTGCAAACTGGCTATGCCGCTATTTCAGATGATTGGTACGGTGTTACGCCGGGAACTGACGGGTTATTGATCCTGTCATTAATTCGCGAATTGATGCTGTCGGGCAATATCGATGTTGATTATCTTCGCCGCTATACGAATGCCCCATGGCTGGTCATCCGCAATCCGGGGGCAGCGGATGATGGATTGTTCCTTCGTGATGATGATGGCAAGCCGCAGATTCTTGATCGCAACACCGGCAAGCCCGTTGCCAGCAATAGCCGCGATGCTGCCGCCCAATTGAAGGGCGAGGTCAAGCTGGATAATGGCGCGATTGCTGTGCCGTCATTCATGTTGATGGCCGAAGCCTACCTTGATGATGCGTATGATCCTGATGTGATTGCTGGCAAGGTCGGCATTCCGGCAGCGCGTATTCGCCAGCTTGCGGCCGATCTGGCCGAGGCCGCCTTTGCCAAGGAAATTGTGATTAACCAGCCTTGGACTGACTGGAAGGGCGAGCATCATGAAACGATGATTGGCCGTCCGGTTTCGATGCATGCGATGCGCGGTATCTCGGCTCATTCAAACGGGTTTCAGACTTGCCGTGCGCTTCATGTATTGCAGTTGATTCTGGGGTCGGTTGAAGTGCCTGGCGGTTTCCGCTTTAAGCCGCCTTATCCAAAACCAGCCGAAGTTCACCCAAAGCCGGCAGGCAGGCCCGATCAGGTTACACCCGGCAAACCAATGGCGGGTGCGCCGCTTGGCTATGTTTTGGGGCCGGAAGATTTGATCATTGGCAAAGATGGTGCGCCGCAGCGGATCGACAAGGCCTATAGCTGGGACGCGCCAATGTCGGCGCATGGCCTAATGCATATGGTGATTTCAAACGCCGTTGCTGGTGATCCTTATCCGGTGGATGTGTTGTTCATGTATATGGCCAATATGGCGTGGAATTCATCAATGAATACGCGCGGCGTCATGGATATGTTAACCGCAAAAGATGATGAAACCGGCGAATATAAGATTCCGAAAATTATCTATTCGGATGCTTATCAGTCGGAAATGGTTGCCTATGCTGATTTGATCCTTCCCGACACAACTTATCTTGAACGTCATGATGCGATTTCGCTTCTTGATCGGCCGATCTGCGAGGCTGATGGCGTGGCTGATGCCATTCGCTGGCCGGTATTGCCGCCTGACCGTGATGTACGCGGTTTCCAATCGGTGCTTCTTGATATTGGTGCGCGGCTTGGTTTGCCCGGTATGGTGAATGAAGATGGCAGCGCAAAATATGCCGATTATGGCGATTATATCGTCAATCACGAGCGCAAGCCCGGCATTGGCCCATTGGCCGGTTTCCGCGGTGAAAACGGCAAGGCTGAAGGGCGCGGATCACCAAATCCGGCCCAGCTTGACGCCTATATCGAGAATGGCGGCTTTTGGCATACCGAAATTCCCGATGCGGCGAAATATTACAAGATGGCAAATATGGCCTATCAGGATTTTGCCGTTGAAATGGGCTTTTTCGACAGCCCGCAGCCATATGATTTCCAGATTTATTCAGAAGTGTTGCAAAAATTCCGCCTTGCCGCCGAAGGACATGGTGACGTTCAGCCGCCCGAGCATTTGCGGGCGCGGGTCAAACAATGTTTTACCCCATTGCCAAGCTGGTACCCGCCATTTGAAGGCAGCGCTATTGATGAGAATGAATTCCCGATTCATGCGCTGACCCAACGGCCAATGGCAATGTATCATTCATGGGGATCACAAAATCCGTGGTTGCGGCAAATTCATGGTCACAATCCAATGTTTCTGTCGCAAACGCTTGCCACCAAGATTGGCGTTGGCGAAGGTGACTGGATTTGGGTGACTTCGCATCATGGAAAAATTCGTGTTCCAGTGGCCGTCATGGAAGGCGTCAATGAACATACGATCTGGACATGGAATGCGATTGGTAAACGCAAAGGCGCGTGGCAATTGGATGCTGATGCGCCCGAGGTCAAAAAGGGCTTTTTGTTGAATCATCTGATTCATGAATTGCTGCCGCCAAAGGGCGATGGCATGCGCTGGGCAAATTCTGATCCGATCACCGGACAGGCCGCATGGTTTGATTTGCGCGTCAAGATCGAGGCTGCCGCAGCCGATGAGCCTGCCGAGGTTGCCCCGCAATTTGATCAGATTGCATCACCGCCCGGTCTAACCAAGCCCGAAGCCATGCTTCGATATGGTCTTGAATGGACCAAATCAGCCACCAAAAAATCAAAGAAAGGCCAGTGATATGACAAGTTTACCTGAACCATCGGCCATTAAGCTTGGCCTTGTCATCGACCTAGATATCTGTGTTGGTTGTCAGGCTTGTGTGGTGAATTGCAAGGAATGGAATACATCGGGCTATGGCGCGCCCTTGTCTGATTCTGATGCTTATGGCGCCCAGCCAAATGGGGCGTGGCTAAACCGCGTTCATGCTTTTGAAGCTGGCACGGGTGCCGATGCCAAGGTTGTGCATTTTCCGAAATCTTGCCTTCATTGTGAAGATGCGCCCTGCGTGACTGTTTGCCCAACAGGTGCTTCGTTCAAACGCAGTGAAGACGGCATTGTTCTGGTGAATGAAGATTGGTGCATTGGTTGCGGCCTTTGCGCCTGGTCATGCCCTTATGGCGCGCGTGAAATGGATCCGGCTGAAGGGGTGATGAAAAAATGCACCCTTTGTGTTGACCGGATTTATAACGAAAATCTGCCAAGCGAGGATCAGGTGCCAGCTTGTGTTCGCACCTGTCCGACTAATGCGCGTCACTATGGTGATCTTGGCGACCCAAATTCGGAAGTCAGCCTGCTTGTCGCAGCGCGGGGCGGGGTCGATTTGATGCCCGAACAAAACACCAAGCCGGTGAATAAATATCTGCCGCCACGGCCGCGCCGTGCGGCAAATGATACCCCGATGTCACTGTTGGCGATGGCCGATGAGGCAACGCCGTCCGGTTTCTGGAAATGGGTCGATTCAACTTTGGAAAAGCTGGGGTAAGTAAGATGCGTCCTGCCTGGTCAATTATTTTCTTTACGTCGATTTCCGGTCTTGGCTTTGGCCTAGCCGCCTGGGTGGTTCTTGGGTTTATCGATCTTGTTCAACCGCAACAAATTTTTGGGGTTGGCAGTCTGGTGATGCTGTTAATCGGTGCCGGGCTGCTTAGCTCGACATTGCATCTTGGGCATCCTGAACGCGCCTGGCGCGCGCTTAGCCAATGGCGCAGCAGCTGGCTGTCTCGCGAAGGCGTGCTGGCGGTTCTGGCGATGCTGGCGCTTGCGGGTTGGGGATGGCATCTTTTTGCCATTGGTACGCCGCCATTATGGGCGAATATTGCTGCGGCTTTATTGATGGCGGTAACCGTCTATGCCACCTCGATGATCTATGCATCATTGAAAACCGTGGCGCGTTGGCATCACCCGCTGACGCCAATCTGCTATTTAATGTTTGCTGCGGCTGGTGGTCTTTTGGCGGTGTTGTGGCTTCAGGCCATTTTGGGCCAAGGCCAAAGTGATGCTTTTGAGCTGGCGGTATTGCTGGCGCTGGCCTCGGCATGGGGGGTCAAGCTTGTTTGGTGGCAGATTGCTGGTGCAAATGGATCAGGCAGCACATTGGCATCGGCGACGGGTCTTGCTGGGCTTGGCGAGGTGCGAAGCATCATGCCGCCACATACATCAGAAAATTACCTTCAGCATGAAATGGGCTTTGTCATTGCCCGTAAACATGCCAGCCGCTTGCGGCTGATCGCGCTTGGTCTTGGTGGCGGTCTGCCATGTCTTTTGGTGATCCTATATGGCGGTTCGGCCATGGGCATTGGGCTGGCTCTATTGGTTCATATGGCAGGTGTGTTTGTTGAACGCTGGCTGTTTTTTGCCGAAGCCAAACATACGGTCAGCATCTATTATGGCCATCAGCATTAAGCCTAATTTCGGCAAAGGCTAAGGCGTGCCATCGCGGCAATAACTGACATTAAAACCGGCCTTGGGCCGGTTTTTTCATGGCTGCGTGTTCGTCTGCTGGCGCGTATCCATCGGCGTATCCATTGGTACCATTGCTTTACGTTATCATGGCGTCACAGGGTTGGGCGTCACAGGGTTGGGCGTCACAGGGTTGAGAGCCCGCCACAGCAAGGTTGGGCGTCATCATGTGCCGGTGGTGCCATGGCAATGCGGCGCGGTGATGTCCGTGGCAGCTGGCCTTGGCGTGGTGTCGGCCATTCAGATGGCTTGCGGTCAATAGGCGGCTAGCAAATAGGCCGTCATCGGGCACGCTGTTTTGCCTGATCAATACCAATAAGATCAATACCAATAAGATCATTTCGTCTAGGGCGGATCAGCCACCGCAATGCGCGTCTATTGCGCCCATGAAAAAACCGGCCCTGTTGCCAGAGCCGGTTTGATATTGACTTGTCTAGCGCGATCACACCAGAAGCGGTGCAATCACAAGGCTAACAATGGCCATCACATTGATCAGGATGTTCATTGCAGGGCCTGAAGTGTCTTTAAGCGGGTCACCAACAGTATCGCCAACAACGGCCGCTTTATGGACGTCAGAACCTTTGCCGCCAAGGTTGCCCTTTTCGACATATTTCTTTGCATTGTCCCAAGCACCACCAGCATTGGCCATCATTAGCGCCATCATCACACAGCAAACCAATGCGCCAGCAAGCATGCCGCCAAGTGCCTTAGGCCCAAGACCAAAGCCGATGACAACAGGTGCCAACACGGCCATTGATCCAGGAAGGATCATCTTGCGAAGCGCAGCGCGGGTCGCAATGTCAACACAACGTGCTGTATCGGGCTTGGCTGTGCCTTCAAGAAGGCCCGGGATTTCTTTGAACTGACGGCGGACTTCGACGATCATGTCAAAAGCCGCATCACCAACCGCAGTCATTGTCATTGCACTGACAAGGAACGGGAAGATGCCGCCAATGAACATGCCACAAAGAACCATCGGGTCATTGATCGCAAGAACGAATGTTGGATCACCATTGCTGATCTTTGCAATATAGGCACTGATCAGCGCCAGCGCGGCAAGCGCCGCAGCACTAATGGCAAAGCCTTTACCAATCGCCGCAGTTGAGTTGCCAACTTCGTCAAGTGAATCGGTGATTTCACGGGTTTCCTTACCCATATTTGCCATTTCGGCGATACCACCAGCATTATCGGCAACGGGGCCATAGGCATCAATCGCCATGGTGATGCCAACAGTTGACAACATGCCAACAGCAGCAAGACCAACACCGTAAAGGCCAGCGGCCTCATTGGCGCAATAGATGATGGCTGCAATGGTCAGAACCGGAATTGCAACAGACTGCATACCTGTGGCCAAACCTGAAATCATCACAGTTGCTGGGCCGGTTTCACCATCTTTTGCAATTTTGCGAACCGGAGCGCCACCTGTGTAATATTCGGTGACAAGACCAACGACAATACCGCCAATCGCGCCAACCAGAACCGCAACCCAAATGCCATTGGCTCCGCCCATAGCCTGAACCAGGAAATAGGCACCGCCAATAAAGATGACGGCTGAACCGATTGTGCCAAAGCGCAAGGCAACATCGGCGCTTTTGTTTGAGAATAGCTTCACGGCAAAAATGCCAGCAAGCGAACAAAGCAGGCCAAGTGACGCAAGCGCCAAAGGCATGAATTGAAGAACCGCCTGATCACCACCGAGGCGGGCAATGTTTTCAAGTGACATTGACGCGGCAAGAGCGATCGACGCAATCATCGCACCACAATATGATTCAAAAATGTCTGAACCCATACCGGCGACGTCACCGACGTTGTCACCGACATTGTCGGCGATAACCGCTGGGTTACGTGGATCATCTTCAGGGATGCCGGCTTCAACTTTACCGACAAGGTCGGCGCCGACATCGGCGCTTTTGGTAAAGATACCACCACCAACACGGCTAAACAGGGCAACTGAAGAACCGCCCATTGCAAAACCCTCAATGGCTTCGATGCCATGCGCAGTGCCGCCCATGAAGAAATATAGTGTGCCAATGCCAAGAAGACCCATCGACGCGACAGTAAGGCCCATGATCGAACCGCCAAAAAAAGCCACGTTCAGGGCAGCTGCTGCACCTCTTGTATTCGCGGCGACGGCGGTTCTGACATTTGCCTTGGTTGCTGAATACATACCAATGTAACCAGCTGTGCCAGAACAAAGCGCGCCGAGCGTGAAGGAGATTGCCGTGTCAGCACCGAGGCTGGCATAAAGAGCGACGATACAAATAAGGCAAAAAATTGCCAAACGCTTGTATTCGCTGGCCATAAAGACCATTGCGCCGAGATGAATTTCATCGGCAATTTCTTTGACTCTGCCTTCGCCCGCGGGTGATTTGATAATATTGACGTAGATCAATAAGGCAGCGATCATACCGAATGCACCAAAGGTGATCGGCAGAATTGCATTTGTAAGCATGAAAGGATCCTCTTGCTTGATAAAGATGTGCGCAATGCCCGGCTAAAGCGGGGGCGGCGCGAAACCGCCGCGTTTATAACGGTAATGAAGCATAGTGTAAACCATAGAATATTCTAGGTTTGCCAAGCTTTTGGATTGCTGGCAGTTGCCCGCTTCGGATTGTGCATATTTGGCCCGCGATGACGATGCAATTTGCCTTGAATTTTGTCTTTTTACGGCGTCAAATGGCGAAAATATCGAAAAGAGATAAGATGGGCGATTTTGATACAGAAGCGTGGCTTGTGCGCAATCCAGACATTGGCAATTTGCGCGCGGCGATTTTTGATTTGAATGGCGTTTTGCGGGGCAAGCGTCTGCCGCGCAACCAGTTAAAAAAAGTGATCAATGGCGGGATTCGTATGCCGCTATCATCGGCCAATCTTGATATTTGGGGGCGTGATATTGCCAACAGCAAATGGGTTTTTGAAACCGGTGATTCAGATGGTGGCTGTTTCTGGACTGGGCGTGGCCCCTTGCCAATGCCCTGGACCGAACAAACAACCGCGCTGGTGCCATTGAGCCTGATGGATAATGACGGCAAAGCATTTGCCGGTGACGCCCGCAATGCGCTTGCCATGATCTTAGACCGGTTTGCCGCGCTTGATCTTCGTCCGGTCGTTGGTTTTGAAATGGAATTCTATCTTGCCGATCCGCAAGGTGGTGCCGATGGCCAGCCCGATGCACCAGCGTCACCATTAACGGGTGCCAAGCCAATCCGAGATGGTGCTCTGGCCATCGATGAGGTCAATGACCATGATGCTCTGATCAATGAAATCTATGCTGCCTGTCAATTACAGATGATCGAGGCTGATACAACGATAAGCGAGGCTGGTCTTGGCCAGTTTGAAATCAATCTCGTGCATTCGCATGATGCGATGAAGGCGGCTGATGATGCGGCCTTTTTCAAACAGATTGCAAAAGGGGTCGCCCGCAAATATGGGCTTGCTGCCAGCTTTATGGCCAAGCCCTATGCCGATCGCCCGGGCAATGGCATGCATTTGCATATCAGTCTATTAGACGGCAAGGGCAAGAATGTTTTTGACGATGGCAGTGATGCTGGCAGTCCGGTTCTTGGCCATGCGCTTGCCGGTGCGCTTGCTGGCCTTGCTGATTCCATGTTGGTTTTTGCGCCGCATCAAAATTCCTATCGTCGTTTTGCCATCGAATCACATGCACCAATGGCCGTTTGCTGGGGATATGAAAACCGTACGGCGGCGCTTCGTGTGCCCCTTGGCCCGCCAAGCCAGCGCCGGATCGAGCATCGCGTTTCGGGCGCTGATGCCAACCCATATCTTGTGCTGGCAGCCGTTTTAGGGGCGATTTTGACCGGTCTGGAGGATCAAAAGCCACCACCGCCACCGATCACGTCAAGTTCCTATGCGCTTGATCTGCCGAGATTGCCGTCAAGCTGGGAAGATGCGATTAACCATTTTACCAACAGCGCCGTCATTGCGCGGATGCTGCCTGAAACATTGCGCGATATGTTGATTGCTTGCAAAATACAAGAATTGCAACGATTTTCAGGTGACATTTCGCCATTTGAATATCACAGTTACCTTGATCAGGTCTGATTGATTTCACGATCATGAGGACAAATACTATACTAGTGGCAGTTATTGGATGGCCTGTTTTTTAAAGTGAACAGATAAATAATTAAATCGTGATTTGCGCTTAACCGAGCAAATAAGCCGGTATCTACCCAAATCACCAAAATGGAGGAGAAAATGAAAAATATCATATTGCTGGCAGTTGCCGGTGTTCTGTCTAGTGGTGCTGCTTATGCCGATGGAAAATTGAATATTTACAATTGGTCGGATTATATTGCCGAAGACACCATTGCCAATTTCAAAGCTGAAACCGGCATTGACGTAACTTATGATGTTTATGATTCAAACGAAATTCTTGAAGCCAAAATGTCAGCTGGATCATCTGGCTATGACCTTGTTGTGCCAACCGCTGATTTTCTGGCGCGTGGTCGCCAGGCAGGCGTCTATGCCGAAATGGATTTCAGCCGCATTCCAAATGCAAAGAACCAGAGCGCACAGGTTCAAGCCCTTGCCAATAAACAGATGCAGGATGATAAATCAGGCCTTGTCTATATGTGGGGTACAACCGGCATCGCCTATAATGAAAAGAAAATTGCCGAACGCTTAGGTGATAATGCGCCAACCGATAGCTGGTCATTGATTCTTGACCCGGCCAATGCGGCCAAGCTTGCCGATTGTGGTATTGCCATTCTTGATGCGCCAACAGATATTCTGCCAAATGTCATTTCCTATTTGGGCAAGCCGGGTAATTCTACGGATCCAGAATTATTTGAGCAGGCTGGTGAGGTGCTGAACAAGGTAAGGCCGCATTTGCGTTATATCCATTCAAGCCAGTCAATCAATGATATGGCCAATGGTGATATTTGCGCTGCGATCATGTGGTCGGGTGATGCTTTTCAGGCTGCTGCCCGTGCCGAAGAGGCCAATAATGGTCACGTCATTAATTACTATATTCCGTCTGAAGGCACGAATATGTGGTTTGATGTGATGGCCATTCCGGCCGATGCAAAAAATGTCGATAACGCCTATCGCTTTATTGATTACATGATGCGGCCTGATGTGGCGGCAAATAATGTCAATTATGTCTGGTATGCAAGTGGAAACGAAGCTGCCAAGGCAAAAATTGATCCCGAAGTCCTGTCGCATCCGGGCATTTATCCAAGCAAGGAAACCCAGAAAAACCTGTTTGTCACGCCGGTCTATGATGCGGCGCTTGACCGGTCGGTAAACCGTGTTTGGTCACGCTTTAGCAGCGGCAATTAACGCCAGCTGACCAAAATTGTGCAAATTCCCTGCCGCCCGTCAAATGGGGGGCAGGGGGTTGGCGTGATCACCGCCGACTGAACAAATGGTTGGGGTAGGAAATAAATGGCGCCTTTCATAAGATTAAAATCAATTTCCAAGCATTTTGCCGATGTTGTGGCGGTTGATAACCTGTCGTTGGATATCGAAAAAGGCGAGCTGTTTTGTTTGCTCGGCGCTTCTGGTTGCGGCAAAAGCACCTTGTTGCGGCTTTTGGCGGGGTTTGAATCGCCAACCAAAGGAACGATTGAAATTGACGGCCAAGATATGGCAGGCGTTGCCCCGGCCGACCGGCCAGTGAATTTCATGTTTCAGAATTATGCACTTTTCCCACATATGAGTGTGGCCGATAATATTGGCTATGGTCTTCGCCGTGCTGGTATGCGCGGCACCGAACTTGGCGAGCGTGTTGAATCGTTGTTGAAACTGGTAAGGCTGCAAAAGCTTGGCGGCCGAAAGCCCCATCAGCTGTCAGGTGGCCAGCGCCAGCGGGTTGCGCTGGCGCGCGCTTTGGCGCGGCGTCCAAAGCTGTTATTGCTTGATGAACCGCTTGCGGCATTGGATAAAAAGCTGCGCGAAGACACTCAGTTTGAACTGGTGGATATTCAAGAAAAGCTTGGCACCACTTTTATCGTTGTCACCCATGATCAAGAAGAAGCGATGACGCTGGCAGGCCGCATTGGCATTATGGATGCTGGCCAATTGGTTCAGGTGGATGCGCCGCGCAGCTTGTATGAACGTCCCAAAAGCAGCTTTGTGGCCGATTTTCTTGGTACGATCAGCTTTGTTGACGCGATTGTTGCCAGCTGCGACAAGACCAGCATCACCATTGGCGGTGATCTGAATATATGCGCGGCTAGTGACGATGATTTGCCGGTTGGGTCTGCGGTCAAACTGGCAATCAGGCCAGAAAAAATTTATCTAAGCCGGACAAAAAACGGCGGCGTGAACGAGATCGAAGTTGTGGTAGAAGACCTTGCCTATCTTGGCTTTGCCACAAATTATCGGGTCAAGACTGCATCGGGCCAGATGTTTAAATTGCAGCAGCAGCAACGGCGCAGCCTTGATGCGCCGCTCAGCTGGGGCGAGACAGGTTATGTGCATTTTGACCCGCAAGATGTCATTGTTCTGAAGGATTAGTGATGGTTCGCGGCATGGCAAAATATCTTGTTAATCTGCCAGCCGTAACCGGTCGACGGCTGGTGATTGCCTTGCCATTGATTTGGCTTGCCGTGTTCTTTTTTCTGCCGCTTATTGAAACCCTGCAAGTGTCCTTTACGTCGGCGCGCCGCGGAATTCCGCCTTATGAACCATTATGGGGCATTGGTGATGATGGGTTTTTCACCAATTTCACCACCGGTAATTATGCGCTTTTGCTGCAATATTGGTCCGATTATTTCGGCCCGGCCTTCAACAGTATAAAGCTGGCATTTTTTTCGACTCTCGTTTGTTTGATATTTGCCTATCCGATGTCATGGTGGATTGCGCGTAGCAACGAAAAATGGCGGACAATCTTGCTGGTGTTGGTGATGTTGCCGTTCTGGACTTCCAGCTTGCTGCGCATCTACGCCTTGATTGGATTGCTGAATCCTAATGGATTTATCAATGCTGCTGGATTATGGCTTGGGTTGATTGATGCCCCCATCCAGATGATGCAGACTGATTTTTCGATTTATATGGGAATGGTGCTGACTTATTTGCCATTGATGATTTTGCCGCTTTATGCGGTGATGGTTCGCCTTGATGCCGATTTGCTTGATGCGGCGGCCGACCTTGGCGGATCAGGCATGCAGATTTTTCGAACCATCATTCTGCCTTTAACCTTGCCTGGCATTATTGCTGGCAGCCTTCTTGTTTTCATTCCGGCGGTTGGCGAATTTGTTATTCCGGCACTTCTTGGCGGGCCGGATCAATTGATGATGGGTAAAGTGTTATGGACCGAATTTTTCCGCAATCGTGATTGGCCGGTGGCGTCGGCAATTGCGATGCTGCTTTTGGCGATTTTGACCGTTCCGATTATCTATGCCCGCTATCAAGACGGGCGTGATACGGTGGCTGAGATGCCCAATCCGAAACGGGCGGAGGCAGGCTGATGGGGCGGATGAACGGGCTGGTTCTGTCGCTTGGCGCGCTGGGTTTTGGCATTTTATATCTGCCAATCATTATCATGATTATTTTCAGTTTCAATGCTGGCAAATTGGTTTCGGTCTGGTCGGGCGCCTCGTTGAAATGGTATGCAGGCTTGCTCGAAAATGACCAGCTTTTATCGGCCTTTGGCACGTCATTGCTAATCGCGTTATGGGCCGCGACAATCGCGACGATTTTCGGCATCTGTATCGCGGTTGCCTTTGTGCGCTTTGGCAATTTCAGATCACGCCTTGCGCTTAGCGCGATTGCCAGCGCGCCTTTGGTCATGCCGGAAATTGTCACGGGCTTGTCGATGTTGTTGTTGTTTATTTCGATGGAAAGTCTGTTTGGATGGCCCTCTGGCCGCGGTGTCGATACGATTATTATTGCGCATGCCACCTTTGGGATGTGTTTTGCGGCAGTGGTGATTCAAGCGCGGCTTCGTGATTTTGATATGGCGATTGAAGAAGCGGCGGCCGATCTCGGTGCGACCCAGCCCTTTATCTTTTTGTCGATTACATTGCCAGTGATTGCACCCGCGGTTGTGGCAGCATGGTTGCTTGCCTTTACGCTTAGTTTCGATGACCTGGTGATTGCCAGCTTTGTCAGTGGCCCGGGAAGCTCTACCCTGCCGATTGTGATATTTTCCAAAGTCCGCCTTGGTGTGACACCTGAAATCAATGCGCTTGCAACGGTAATGATTGTTGTTGTTGCGGTGGCAGTGATTGGCGCAAGCTGGGCCATACGCCGCCGGTTATCGGGTCGTGACCAGAACCAGTAACGCGCAAAGATACTGGCGTGGGGTAGCTGCGGCGCCTTAAGCTGGTATGTTGTTAGATGTGACAATCAAAAGTGGCGCTTCGCCGAATATGGGATGAAACAATGACAAAAGCTGTTGGTGATGCGGCATTCCGCATGAAACAAAATGATAAAACATTGCGCGAAATGACCTATGGCGGTGCGCTAAGTTTTGCCCGGCGGCGCTATAGCCGCGATTTTGACGGCGTCGATGTTGTGGTTAGCGGCATTCCCTATGATAGTGCAGTGACCTATCGGTCGGGTTGCCGTTTGGGGCCACGCGCCATTCGCGCCGGATCGGTACAGCTTGCCGAATTATCGCATTTTCCCTTTGGCTTTAATCCGTTTGATCATTTGTCGGTCATTGATTTCGGCGATTGCTTTCTTGATCCGCATCATCCTGATACGGTGTTTGACAGCATCACTGATCATGCTGATGCAATCATCGCAACCGGCGCGAAAATGCTCAGCCTTGGTGGTGATCATGCCATTGCCTATCCATTGCTAAAGGCCCATGCCAAAGCCTATGGCCCGATTGCGCTGGTGCAGTTTGACGCGCATTGCGATACTTGGCCTGATGATGGGGTTGGGTTTGATCATGGAACAATGTTTGCCAGAGCCGTTGCCGAAGGCATTATTGATGTTGGTAAATCAACCCAAGTTGGGCTTCGCACTTATAATGACAGTGATCATGGCTTTGAAATTCTGACAAGCCCTTGGGTGCATCGCAATGGCATTGACGCAGCGGTCGAGATTGTGCGTGCGCGAGCTGGTGATGCGCCGGTATATCTGTCTTTTGATATTGATGGTCTTGATCCGGCCTTTGCACCTGGCACCGGAACGCCGGTTGCAGGCGGTCTTGCCAGCTGGCAGGGGCTCGAATTTGTGCGCGGATTAGAGCCGCTTCATTTGATCGGCATGGATATTGTTGAGGTGGCGCCAGCTTATGATCATGCTGAAATCACCGCCATTGCAGCGGCAAATATGGCTTATGATTGGCTGGCAGTTCTCGCCAAGAAAAAGGGCGCGCCAACAAAACCGGTTGGTCGTATCTAGCCGGTAATTGACCTGCCCCGCACCGGTTTGTCTATAGACGAATATAGTCGCGCATCTTGTACCAGCTCATTCCAAGAGCCAGTGCTGGGGTTCGCAAAAACCCACCGGGAAATGGCAAATGGCGAAGCTTGCTCAAGATGGTAAATAAGGGTGACCGCCCCATGATATGATTGGCAAGAATGGTACCGGCAAGACCGGTTAGCGCAACGCCATGACCGGAAAATCCTTGAACGAAATACACCCCATCACCGGCCGTTCCGAAATGCGGTATCCGGTTCACTGTGATGCCGATACGGCCTGACCAGACCGCAGCTGTGTCACTTTCGGCAAGTTCGGGAAAGACAGCGACCATACGTTGCTTCAAATCGCGTTCAACATTGCCAAGATTGACATTTGTATAGCTGGCACGTCCGCCAAATATCATCCGGCCATCGGCATCAATCCGATAGTAATTCAGCGCTGTATTACAATCGGCAACCGCGGCGCGATGCGGCAGGATATGTGAAATCAGATTATCCGATAGAGGCGTTGTTGCCAGAATTGATGATGTAACCGGCGCTAACCGGCTGGTCATTTTAGCCGTGCCGATATCTTGCAGATAAGCATTGCCGCATAACAGTACGAATTTCGTCGTTATCTTTTGGCCATTGGCAAGCGATAATGTTTTGGTGCTGGCGCCTTTATTGCTGGCGTCTTTATTGCTGGTGTTGGGCGTCGTATCAAGCGCGGTTACGCCAGCATTTTCATAGATGCGCGCACCGGCGGCGCTGGCGGCGCGGGCCAATCCATAAAGATATTTTAGTGGTTGGATATGCCCGCTATTGGCGTCATGCAAGGCGCCAACATAGGCATTTGTGCCAATATGACCGGCAAGCGAGTCGCGATTATCCAAGGCGGTTAAATGATCATAGCCTTTGGCTTGCCATTCATCGCACATGGCCAATAATTCCTGCATCTGTCGGTCATGAAGCGCGGCATGAAGATAGCCAAACCTTAAGTCACAATCGATTTTATGGCGTTGGACTCGCTGGCGAAGCAGATCAACCGCGCTGATGCCTGCATCCCATATCAGCTGTGCCTCATCAGCAGGCAATTGGCGGCTGATATGGTGAAAATCATTGGGCCAGCCTTGACAGACATGACCGCCATTGCGCCCCGATCCACCGCTGCCGATCACATCAGCCTCAACAAGAACAACATCATGCCCGTTCTCGGCAAGGGTCAAGGCGGCCGTCATGCCGGTAAAACCGCCACCAATAATCGCAATTTCGCAATCAAGATTACCGGCGGGTGCCGGAAATTTTGGCTTGTTGGCAATCTCGGTTGCATAGATGGAATTTAGTTCTGCCATGATCTCGAAATATTCGTTTATTGTCAGGCAATGCCGGACAGGTGTTTTCGTGTCAGATTGATTGCGCTTCGTTAATAACGATAGTAGTCTGTGATCGCAAATTGACGCAAGCATGGTCAATGATCTGATTATGATTTTAATGAATGCGGCTGAAATTTTTAGTCGCGTTTAATTTGCCGGTCATTGCCATTCATGTACTTAATTAAGATGACCAAAACAGTCATGAAAACCCCGATTGGTCTAATTTGGATGGACATATAATGCAGGATATGACAACCGATGATTGGCGTCAGCTTGATGCTGCGCACCATATGGCACCTTTTACCGATTATCGCGAATTGCGCGCCGCCGGATCGCGCATCATTACCCATGCTGATGGGCATTATATCTATGACAGCGATGGCAATCGTATTCTGGATGCGATGGCCGGTCTTTGGTGTGTTAATGTCGGTTATGGGCGGCAGGAATTGGTTGCGGCGGCATCATCACAGATGGCAAGGCTGCCCTATTACAATAATTTTTTCAAAACCAGCAATCAGCCGGTGATTGCCTTATCCAAACGGCTTGCCGATCTTACGCCCGATGGGTTGAATAATGTATTTTATGCCAATTCTGGATCTGAAGCCAATGACACCATCATTCGGATGGTGCGGCATTTCTGGGCGCTTGAGGGCAAGCCGCAAAAACAGACAATCATTGGCCGCACCTATGGCTATCACGGCAGCACGATCATGTCGGCCAGCATGGGCGGCATGGCGGCAATGCATGAACAGGCGGCAACGGCACCTGATTTTGTGCATATCAAGCCGCCTTATGGATTTTTATATCAGGGTAATCTCAGCACAGCAGATTTCGCCGCATTGGCGGCAAGCTGGCTTGAGGATAAAATTAACGAAATTGGCGCGGATCAAATTGCTGCCTTTATTGCCGAGCCGATCCAAGGCGCTGGCGGTGTTATCCTGCCGCCCGAAGGCTATTTAAATCATGTCGAAGCGATTTGCCGCAAATATGATATTTTGTTTATTGTCGATGAAGTGATAACCGGTTTTGGCCGAACCGGCCAATGGTTCGCCAGCCAGACCTTTGGTCTGTCGCCAGATATGATGACCCTTGCCAAGGGTTTGACCTCGGGTTATGTGCCAATGTCGGCAGTCATGATTGGTGACCGGGTGGCGACGCGTCTAATTGACGATGGCGGCGAATTTTATCACGGCTTTACCTATTCGGGTCATCCGGTTGCGGCGGCGGTTGCCTTGGCCAATCTTGATCTGATTGCGCGCGATGGCCTTGTTGAAAAGATTCGTGATGACACCGGCCCATATTTGGCCGCAGCCCTAGAACCGCTGGCAGCGCATCCGCTTGTTGGCGAGGTGCGCAGTTTTGGTCTGCTGGCGGCGATCGAGCTGGTCAAGGATAAAGCCGGCCCGGTTTTGTTTGATCCGGTTGGCGAGGTTGGGGTGATTTGCCGTGATCATGCGATCAATCAGGGATTGATGGTGCGGGCGGTTCGCGACGCGATGATCATGTCACCACCGCTTAGCTTTGAACGTGCGGATATTGATCTCATGGTTGCAACACTCGCAACCGCGCTTGATCGCACCTTAGAGGATATTACGCAACGATAGGCAAGAAGCACCCATCTGATTGCATGAAATCAAAAGACCATCGATGAAAGGACAACAGATGGGATTCGATATGAAAGAATGGCTGGTTGATCAGAACATCACCGAAGTGGAATGTTTAGTAAGCGATATTTCAGGTATTGCTCGCGGCAAAATTCTGCCGGTGACCAAATTTATTTCGGCGCAACAATCGGGTGGTTTGCGCCTGCCGGAATATGTGTTTGGCCAGTCGGTAACAGGCGAATATTATGATAGTGAGGTGCTTGATGAAATTGGCCGTGACGTTATTCTGCGGCCTGATATTTCAACATGCAGGCTAGTGCCTTGGTATGATGAGCCAACCGCGCAAATTATTCATGATGCGGTTCATCAAGATGGCGCCGATGTCACTTTTTCATCACGGGCTGTGCTGAAATCGGTTCTTGCGCTTTTTGACGCGGCTGGTCTTGAGCCGGTGATTGCGCCTGAACTTGAATTTTTTCTGGTCAAGCAAAGCAGCGATGCCAATGCGCCCTTGATCACGCCGCCAGGCCGATCAGGTCGTGCCGAAAAGGCGCGACAGGCCTATGGCATTGATGCGGTGAATGAATTTGATCCGTTGTTTGAAGACATTTATGATCATTGCGATGTGCAAGGGCTGGATATTGACACGCTAAGTCATGAAGCCGGTGCGGCGCAGATGGAAATCAATTTCAATCATGGACATGCGCTTGATCTTGCTGATCAGGCTTTTTTGTTTAAACGCACGGTGCGGCAGGCGGCGATCAATCATCACCTTCACGCCACCTTTATGGCGAAACCAATGCAGGAACAGCCGGGCAGTGCCATGCATGTTCATGTTTCGGTCAAATCAAAGGAAAGCGGTAAAAATATCTTTTCCAATGATGATGGCAGTGAAAGTGATGATTTCTATCATTCGGTTGCCGGTATGCAGCGTTATCTAAGCGGCGCAATGGCGTTGATGGCGCCTTATGTGAATTCGTACCGGCGGCGAACCGGTACCGAAGATTCACCGGCCAACCTTGCCTGGGGTATGGATAACCGGACGGTTGGTTTGCGCGTGCCGCTCGGCGATCCGAAAAACCGGCGCATTGAAAACCGTATTCCGGGTGCTGATGCCAATCCCTATCTTGCGATTGCTGCAACCTTGGCGGCGGTCTGGCTTGGTTTGCAGGAAAGGCGCCGACCAACCCGCCCTCGCAAGGTCAGCGGCGAAGATCTGGAAACATTGCCGCGTAACCTTGATGTCGCGCTTGATGCATTGGAACGTGCCAAGCCGCTTCATAAAGTGCTTGGCGAAGATTTTGTCACGCTATTTGTCGAGGTGAAACGCGCCGAAGCCGAGGCCTTTCTTGAGGTGATCAGCCCGTGGGAGCGTGAGTATCTGCTGCTGAATGTTTAATGTTTCTGGACGGTTGTTTGCGCGGTTTGGCAATCGGCACAAAGCCCGGTAATTTCGATCACCTTATGTGCCGCCTGAAAGCCGCGATCATTGCCAAGGCTTTGTAACCTGCTATCGATGCTGGTATCGGTGAATTCATTGGCGCGTTCGCATTGATTGCAAAGCATGAAGATGCTCACTTCACTGCCACCGCAATCATGCAATTGGCAGGCGACAAAACCATTCACACTTTCGATTCGGTGAACCGCACCACGTTCGACTAATTTGGCAAGCGCCCGATAGACCTGAAGCGGTGCGCGGATGCCCTTATCGCGAAGCGCGTCTAAAATATTATAGGCGCTTAGCGGCCGGTCAGCATCGCATAGCAATTGATAAACAAGGGTTTCATTTTGGGTCATGGCCTGCCTCGTCATGATGGTGATGGTGAGCGGTGCTATCATTTGCCGCAGAAAGGCGGCGCGGCACCACTGTCAGCCCAAGAAGCAAAAGCGCCCCTGCCAGAATAATTGATGGGCCAGATGGTGTATCAAATTCAGCCGATCCATAAAGGCCGGCAATCACGCCGACCACGCCCAGAATTGACGCCAACACCGCCATCATTTCAGGGCTGGTAACCAGACGGCGTGCGGCGGCGGCGGGAATGATCATCAATGCCGTGATCAGCAAAACACCAACAAGCTTGACGGCAATTGAGACCACCAGCGCAATCAGCATCATAAACAGCCATTCAGTGCGTTGCGGCGACAGGCCTTCGGCCTCGGCAATTTCCGGACTAAGCGTTGCCGCAACAAGGCGCCGCCATTGCCAGATAACAATTGCCAAAATCGCCCCACCACCAGCATAGATCACCAAAAGATCATTTGTATCAACAGCAAGGATATCACCAAATAAAAGCCCGTTCACATCAACATTGCGGCCACCCGTAACCGAAACCAGAACCAGCCCAAGCGCCAATGTCGAATGCGCTAAAATGGCAAGAATTGTATCTGATGACAGGCTTGGGGTTCGTTTGGCAATCATCATGGCAACACAGCTGGCAAGGGTAACAAACGGAACCGCAATCAATGATGACACGTCAATAAGGATTGCCAAGGCGATGCCAAGAAGCGCCGCATGTGCCAATGTATCGCCAAAAAACGCCATTTTGCGCCAGATGATCAAACAGCCAAGCGGCCCCACAACAACCGCCAGACCGATACCGGCAAAAAGCGCGCGGATAAAGAAATCGTCAAACATGATCATGCCCATCGCGATTATGCTCATGCTTGTCAGGATGGCAGGATTCGCTGATTGACCCATCGGCATGCTGGACTGTGCCATCGGGAAGATGGATGTGATCGTGATCATGCCGGTAAACCGCCAGCGCCGCCGTGTCATGCGCGCCAAACAAGCGCAAATATTCAGGATTGCTAACAACCGAATCAGGGCTGCCACTGCAACAGATATGACCGTTTAGGCAAAGCACGGTATCCGTATCGGCCATAACAATATGAAGATCATGCGAAATCATCAAAACGCCGCAACCGGTGCTATCGCGAATTTGCCGGATCAAATTGTAAAGCATCGCCTCACTGGCAAAATCAACCCCTTGAACAGGCTCGTCCAGAACCAGAAGATTGGGACGGCGAACCATAGCCCGAGCCAATAAAATGCGCTGAAATTCACCGCCAGATAAATCCTGCACAAAGGCCGTTGCCAAATGCGGCGCGCCGACTGCATCTAGGGCCTGTTTTTTTTGATCCAAAGAGACTTTGGCGGTTAAATCCAAAAGCCGGTCAACACGCATTGGCAGCGCCGGATCAATATGCAGCTTTTGCGGCACATAGCCGACACGCAAACCAGCCTGACGTTGAACGCAACCTTCATCGGCGCGAATCGTGCCAACAGCCAATTTTGCGGTGGTACTTTTGCCAGCACCATTTGGGCCGATGATGGTGACAATTTCGCCTTTGCGAATGCGCAAATCAATACCACGCACAAGCCAGCGATTGTCACGCCTGACACCGGCATTTTCGAGATTGATTAAATCTATATTGTCGCGTGCCATGACAAGCCTTGTTTGATGGTCGGGTCTGATGATCCATGTTCAGTGATGTTATAATATAACATGACTGTTGTAAAAAGGGGGAAAATGATAAGGCTGGCAAAAGCGGGTGATGATGTTTGTCGGGGCAGTGTAGATTTTGCGCAATGATGCTGGTATGAATTTGGGCATCTTGTCGTCTTTTCAGTGTCGCTGTAACGATCAAAATTTTAGGGAAATCTTTTTATGACCCAAATGACCATCCGCCGTCCTGATGATTGGCATCTGCATCTCCGTGATGGGGCCATGCTTAAAGCGGTTATTGATGATACGGCGCGCCATTTTGCCCGCGCCATCATCATGCCAAATCTGGTACCGCCAGTGGTAACAGGCGCCGAAGCTGCGGCCTATCGGGACAGGATCATGGCTTGTGTCAATCCGGATCATGGCTTTACCCCGCTTATGACTTTATATCTGACCGAAACAACCGATCCGGATGATGTGGCAGCGGCGGCCACATCGGGTTTGATCAATGCGGTCAAGCTGTATCCGGCAGGGGCAACCACCAATTCAGCGTCGGGTGTTCGCGATCTGGACAAGGTCATCGCGGTTCTGGAAAAGATGGCCGCAATAGGCCTGCCGCTTTGTGTTCATGGCGAGGTAACCGATCCGCAAGTTGATATTTTTGACCGTGAAGCGGTGTTCATCGAAACCGTTCTTGATCCGTTGCGGCGGCGGGTGCCCGATTTACGGGTCGTGCTGGAACATGTGACCACCAGTGATGGTGTTGATTATGTCCGATCTGGCGGTGTCAATATTGCCGCCACGATCACAACGCATCATCTATTCATCAATCGCAATCATATTTTGGCTGGTGGCATTCGCCCGCATTATTACTGTTTGCCCGTCGCCAAGCGCGAAAGTCACCGCCGCGCCTTGATTGCGGCGGCCATTTCCGGTGATGGCAGTTTCTTTCTTGGTACCGATAGTGCGCCGCATCTAGACGCTGCCAAGCTGATGGCTTGTGGGTGTGCCGGTATCTATACCGCGCCTAACACCATGTCGTGCCTTGCGCATATTTTTGAAGCTGAAGATGCGCTTGATCAGCTTGAGGGTTTTGCCTCATTGCATGGCCCGCGATTTTATCGCCTACCGGTTAATGAAGACCGGATCACTCTTGTCAAACAGGATGCGCCAGTCATCTATCCGGAAAGCCGTGCCACAGCTGATGGGCCATTGACGATTTTTGATTGTGGCACGCCGCTGTACTGGGCGGTTCAGGCTGCTGATTAAACCGGCCCGATGCGGGCGGCGATTGTCACGCCATCATTTCGCGTCGCTGATAGGCTATAGTTTCGTTTCGCGGGCTCCGGCATTTGGCCGAAGCGATTTTTTGGCGCGCGCCTCACGCTGGGTGATATAGACGGTCGAGGCAAAAATAACCGCCCCGCCAATCCATGTCCATAATCCGGGCCATTCGCTAAAAACCATCCATGCCAGAATAACCGCAAACGGCAATTTGATGAATTCAAGCGGTTGCAAAGCGGTAATATCAACAAGCCGATAAGCGCGGGTAAAACATAGATGCGCAATCGTTCCGGCAAGCGCCATTGCCCATAAATAGCCCCAGCTTTCAAGGCTTGGCCATTGCCAGACCCTAATCGCCGGTATCAATGCCAACGGCGCCTGCATTGCCACCATCCAGGTCACAATGGCTTCGGGTGTTTCGGTTGCGGTTAGTTTTTTTACGATCAGCGACGCCATTGCAATTGATAAGGCGCTGGCAAGCGCCATCATCGCGCCAATCGAAATGTCGGTAAAGCCCGGTTGCAAAATGATCAATGTTCCCAGAAATCCAACAGCGATAGCAGCGATCCGCCGCGCGCGAATGATTTCACCAAGAAATAAAACCGCGCCAATGGTTACAAATAAGGGGCCGGTAAAACTAAGCGCGGTCATTTGCGCCAGCGGAATTAAGGTAAGGGCGGTAAAGCCGCAAAACATACCGCCAAAATTAATCACTGCTCGCAGGAAAAATAGCTTTGGCTTTTGCATGCGGATGCTTGACCAGCCAACACGCATGATCAGTGGTAATAACAAAACCACCGCCAGCGCATTGCGGAAAAACACAACTTCGATAACGGGCAGTTCGGCCGCAGAAAGCCGAATGAAAATACCCATGCAGGTAAACATGAACAGCGCAACAATCATCAAGATTGTGGCGCGCATCTGCGGCGGCAAATTTTGAAAGGCCAAAGACAAAGGCATAGGCAGTGACGACCAATATGATTGAGGGTGGCAGCAAGCCTGTTTTATCCAAGATTGCCTGTTACCAGATTACTGCCAGCCTAGGCGCGAAAGGAAATCAGCGTCAAAGGAAATCATCATAAATCGCCGATTGTCGCTAGCCAGTTATTTTGGCGGCGGCCCATTCATTCAATGTTTTGACATAAGCGGCATATTCATCACGAACCGATGGATGGGCGCACAAAGCTGCTTCATAGGCCCTGATCGATGCGGGTAGGACAAGATCAAAGCCAAGCAAGCCCTGTAAACAATGAAGAATGGCAAAGCTTGGCGCAAAGCCGCAATCGGCAAGGCTAAGATTGGGTCCGGTCAAAAGCGGTGACGGCGTCGCAATTGCCGCAAGCTGGTCAAAGCGCCGCTGGAGAAGGGCGGCATTTTCGGCGATGAAATCGGCATTGCGGCTAGCCGGTGTGACCTGTCCAAAATAGGCGCGAAGCAGCGGCTCGATGCGGGTGTCGTGAAACCGTGACAAGGCGCGTGCCTTTGCGCGTTCTTTGATGGTTTCAGGAAGCATTGCCGGTTCAGGCGCCAGCTCGTTCAAATATTCGGCAATGGCATCCGACTCGCCAAGGGTAAAACCGTCATGCACCAACGCTGGAATCGTGCCTGATGGCACAATCTTACAATAGGCTGGACTGCCATAGCCATCTGGTGGGGCAAGGCTTGTCCAATCAAGCCCCTTATGGCGAAGCAAAATGCGGGTTTTGCAGCCATAGCTGCTTATCGGGAGGTCATAAAGCACAAGCATGAAACGGGTCCGGCAAATTTGGATATGGCGTTGGAATGGTTAAAAAAAGAGAGGCATAAACTGCCCCTCTTTTCAGATTTGATGTTTTGTTAGGCTAGTTGGCAAGCTGCCATTTGCGACCAAGATCGGCAAAAAAGCCACGCTCGGTCTTCAGCGCAATCCATGTATTCACATAATTGATCCATACCTGATCGGCTTGTGGCAACAGCATGGCAATTGGTGTTGGTGCCTTTGGCGCTGAAACGGGAACGACCATCATTTCTGGATATTTTGCGACCAGCTTATAGGCTTCGACATTTGACGTGATATGCGCGTCGGCGCGGCCGGCTAGCACTTCTTGGAAATCGCGTGCAGGGGCTTCGACAATTTTATATTTCGCATTTGGGAAGAACTGCTTGACCTGTTTTTCCTGAGTTGTGCCAAGCGTCGCGGCAACGGTAACAGATGCTTTGTCAAGATCGGCCCAATCGGTGAATTTGTCAGCATTCTTTTTCAATGTTAGCGGCACTGTTGCCAGCGAAAAATAGCTGTTTGAATAGCCAGCGGCTTTCGCGCGGCCGGGTGAAATCGAGGCAGAACCGGTCATGTGATATTTGCCTGATGTGACTCCGCTTACCAAAGTTTTCCAATCCGTTGGTACAAACTCGACCTTTACCCCCAGATCCTTTGCAAGCTCGGTCATGACATCAATATCATAGCCGGTATAGCTGTTTGTCGCTGTGTCTTTCATGGTCATTGGGTTCCAATCGCCGGTGGTGCCAACCTTAAGCACCCCGTCGGACAGAATTTCATTCAAAACGCTTGCCGCATGAACTGGCGCAGTCATCGTGCCAAACGCAAAAAGAGCGGCTATTATCTTTAGAAGTCGCATTTACAAAGTCTCCTTGGACTCAAATTGGGGTAATTTTTCGATTAGAATTTCTAGATGTAGAGATAGGGTATTGTTTGGACAATGCAAGCTTTGACTATGATTTCTTGTGCCAAAAACGATTGGGGGCTAGCCGGTGACCGCGGAATCGGATAAACAGAGATCAAGCTTTGAGTGGCCATGATGGCCGGCTCTTCCTTGTGGCGCATTTATGATCTGCCCTTATGTAATGATAGAAATTTAGGTGACAGTCACGATGAGCCAGCCCGTAACACAGCCCTTTATTCAGGTAAGGGATGTTTCAAAATATTTTGGCCAGTTCCGCGCGCTTGATGCTGTATCACTTGATATCAAGCTTGGTCAAAAGCTGGTGATTTGCGGGCCATCGGGTTCGGGTAAATCAACTTTAATCCGCTGTATTAACCGGCTTGAGCGCCATGAGGCAGGTGAAATTCGGATTGACGGCATTGTCGTTGATGACAGCCCCACCGGCCGCGCCGTCTTGCGCAATAATGTCGGGATGGTGTTTCAGCAATTTAATCTGTTTCCGCATTTGACCATTCTGGAAAATCTGATGCTGGGGCCGGTTCGCGCCCGCAAGATGGCCGAAGCTGATGCTCACGATCTGGCGATGCATTATCTTGAGCGTGTGCGGATTCCCGAACAATTCAGTAAATATCCAGCGCAATTATCGGGCGGCCAGCAGCAACGTGTGGCGATTGCGCGGGCGCTTTGCATGGCCCCAAAGATTATGCTTTTTGACGAGCCAACATCGGCACTTGATCCGGAAATGATTGCCGAGGTGCTGGATGTGATCGAAGAGCTTGCCGATAGTGGCATGACAATGATTTGCGTCACCCATGAAATGGGCTTTGCGCGGCAGGTTGCTGATATGATGCTATTCATGGATCATGGAAAGATTGTTGAAATGGGTTCGCCAAAAACATTTTTCACCGCGCCGGAAAGTGATCGTTGCAAATTGTTCCTTAGCCAGATTTTGCGGCATTAGGAGCAATCAGATCATGCGATTTATAATGTCTAAATTCTGGGCCTTGATGCCATCATCGTTGATTCGTCTTTTCGGGCTTGCTGGCCTTGTCAGCCTTGGCGGCTGTTCGGGCAATTGGGGATGGTATGTTGTTAATCCGGCAACTGAAACCGGCCGCCAGAATCTGGCGTTCCTGATCGATGGTCTGTATTACACGATCGGCCTGTCAGTCACGGCAATCTGTATTTCAATTTGTCTTGGGCTTTTGGTGGCCTTGCCAGCCTTGTCAAACCGCCGCGCGCCAAAAGCGATTAACCGCATTTATGTCGAACTGGTACGCGCCATTCCCATTTTGGTGCTGATCTTGTGGGTTTATTATGGCCTGCCGCAAGTGGCCAGTCTGTCAATTTCGGTTTTCTGGGCAGGGGTTCTGGCATTGGCCATTTCCGATAGCGCTTTTCAGGCAGAAATTTTTCGCGCGGGAATCCAGTCGATTGACCGTGGCCAATATGAGGCGTCACATTCGATTTCGTTGAATTACCGCGACACAATGCGCTATGTGATCTTGCCGCAGGCAATCAAACGCATTTTGCCAGCCCTTGGGAACCAGCTTGTCTATATGTTGAAAATGTCATCGCTGGTATCGGTGATCGGCATGCAGGAACTTACGCGCCGCGCGAATGAACTAGTCGTTACCGAATATCGGCCATTGGAAATCTACACGGTTCTGGTGCTTGAATATCTGGTGGTTATCCTCATTGTTTCGGCGGGTGTGCGCTGGCTTGAACGCCGCCTTGAGACAAGCTGAATATGGGCATTTTCTGCGGCTTTACTTCTCGGTTGTTTTTGCTGCGATTTTTGAGTTGAATAAGTGACGAGGTGGTAAAGCGATGGATTTATCGAAAAAACATGATGCAGCTGGGCTGTTGCAGATAGACAAAGATGCCGACGGTATCTTGCGCGTGACGCTAAATGATCCGGCGCGGCGCAATGCCCTGTCTGAGGCAATGCTTGACCGGCTTGGCACAATATTGGCTGACGCGGCAATCGATGCCAGCGTTCGGGTGATTATTTTGGCGGCCAATGGCCCTGCTTTTTGCGCCGGCCATGACCTTAAAGAAATGAGCGCAGGCCGAGCCAATGCTGATCAGGGTGAGGCCTATTTTACTGATGTTTTGAAGCGCTGTTCGTCGGTCATGCAGGCAATCTTGCAAAATCCCAAACCGGTGATTGCCGAAGTGGCGGCAACGGCAACGGCGGCGGGTTGCCAGCTTGTGGCAAGCTGTGATCTTGCCTATGCCGCACAATCAGCGCGGTTTAGCACACCTGGTGTTCATATCGGTCTTTTCTGTTCAACACCGATGGTGGCGCTTTCGCGCAATGTCGGGGCGAAACATGCCATGGAAATGCTGCTTACCGGTGAGATGGTGCCAGCGGCGCGCGCTGCGGAAATCGGGCTTGTCAATGCGGTGGTTGATGATGCTGATCTGACCGATCATGTCACCGCTGTGGCGCATAAGATTGCCAGCAAATCACCGGTGACATTGGCCATTGGCAAAAGCGCTTTTTACACGCAACGTGAATTGTCAATCGCTGATGCTTATGAATATGCGTCGCGGGTGATGGTCGAAAATATGCTTCATCGTGATGCTGTCGAAGGCATTGATGCCTTTATCGAAAAGCGCGCGCCGAAATGGTAAATGACAAGGCTGTTTGACGGCAAGGGGACGGCAAATTGACAAATCCATATGATATCGGGCTTGACCAGAATCCAGCAAATTACCAACCTTTGACACCGCTGACATTCCTCGAGCGTGCCGCGATGGTCTTTCCCAATCAAACCGCCATCATTCATGGGCCTTTGCGACGCAATTATGCGGCGCTTTATGCGCGATGCCGACAATTGGCAAGCGTGCTTGCCGGTGCAGGCCTTGGGCGCGGCGATACAGTCTCGGTCATGCTGTTAAACACACCAGCAATGATCGAAGCCCATTACGGCGTGCCGATGTCGGGCGCGGTTCTGCATTCACTGAATACGCGGCTGGATGCGGCGACGATCGCCTTTCAACTTGATCATGCCGAAGCCAAAATTCTGATTGTTGATATCGCGCTTTTGCCGCGTGTCCGTGACGCATTGGCGCTGGCCAAGGGCAACCCGCAATTGATCATTTATGATGATGCCGAATTTGACGGGCAAAGATCGGGCTATGACGAGACCGAATATGAAACATTCATCGCGTCGGGTGATGCCGATTTTGCGTGGAAAATGCCGAATGATGAATGGGATGCAATTTCGATCAATTACACATCAGGCACAACGGGCGATCCAAAAGGCGTGGTTTATCATCACCGCGGCGCCTATTTGCTGGCACAAGGAAATGCGCTAACCGCATCAATGAAAAAACAGGCAGTCTATCTTTGGACTTTGCCGATGTTTCATTGCAATGGCTGGTGTTTCCCTTGGACGATCTCGGCGATTTCGGGAACGCATGTCTGTCTTCGCGATGTTCGCGCCGAAGATATCTGGAATGCAATCCTGGAACATCGGGTCAGCCATATGTGCGGCGCGCCAATTGTCATGTCGCTTGTGGTGGCTGGCAAACCGGCAAGCGCCAAACTGGATTATGATGTCGAATTCTTTACCGCTGCCGCGCCGCCACCCGAAGCCGTGCTTGCCGCCATGAAAGATGCCGGTTTTAACGTCACGCATCTCTATGGCCTGACCGAAACCTATGGGCCATCAGTGGTCAATGATTGGGATCCGGAATGGGATCTTTTGGATAATGTCAAACAGGCCGCATTGAAGGCGCGTCAGGGAGTTCGTTATCTGGCGCTTGAAGGGCTTGATGTTGTTGATCCTGACAGCATGGTGCCGGTGCCGCGTGATGGCGCAACGATTGGCGAGGTTGTGATGCGCGGCAATGTTGTCATGAAAGGCTATTTCAAAAATGCGCCATCGACCGAACGCGCCTTTGCTGGCGGCTGGTTCCATTCGGGTGATTTGGGGGTTGTTCACCCCGATGGCTATGTTCAGTTAAAAGACAGGTCAAAAGATATTATCATATCTGGCGGCGAGAATATCTCGTCAATCGAAGTTGAGGATGTTCTATATAAACATCCCGCAGTGGCCAATGTTGCCGTCGTTGCGATGCCGCATGAAAAATGGGGCGAGACCCCTTGCGCCTTTATCGAAATCATTGATGGCAAAGGCGCCAGCAGTGATGAGCTGCGCGATTGGTGCCGTCAAAATCTTGCTGGTTTTAAAGTGCCAAGTGAATTTCGTTTTGAATCAATTCCCAAAACATCGACCGGAAAGATTCAAAAATATGCGCTTCGTCAACGCATTGCCACCGGTGGCGACCCTGACTAAAGCATTGTAACAATTGCGATTGTGTAAAAGCCCGGTCAATCAATCACCCATATTATCATGGAGACGTAAAGATGCGCCTTGTTCGTTATGGCAATAGTGGTCAGGAAAAACCCGGTCTTATTGATGCGGATGGCAGATTGCGTGATTTATCAGATTATATTGCCGATATTGACGCCAATTCGATTGATGATGCCAGCCTTGATCGGTTGCGGGCGCTTAATCCGGCAAGCCTTGACAGAGTGGCTGGATCGCCGCGCATTGGCCCTTGCATTGCTAATGTTGGCAAATTCATTTGTATTGGTCTGAATTTCCATGATCATGCGCGTGAAACCGGTTTACCCATCCCAGCGCATCCGATTGTGTTTATGAAGGCGACATCGTCAATCAATGGCCCAGATGACGATATCATCATGCCACGCGGTTCAACACAAAGTGATTGGGAAATTGAACTGGCGGTTGTGATTGGCACGCGCGCCAAATATGTAGCCGTCGAATCCGCGCTTGATCATGTTGCTGGCTATTGCATCGTGAATGACGTGTCTGAACGCCATATGCAGATGAACCTGACCGGCCAATGGACCAAAGGCAAATCATGTGATCATTTTGGGCCTGTTGGGCCGTGGCTGGTGACGCGTGATGCGGTTCCCGATCCGCAGAAATTGGCCATGCGATTGGCGGTGAATGGCAAGTTGATGCAGGATGGTAGCTCGGCCGATATGATTTTTTCGATTGCCGAAATCATCGCGCATTTATCCGAATTGATGACATTGCATCCGGGCGATATCATTGCCACCGGCACGCCAGCTGGGGTTGGGATGGGGCAAAAGCCTGATCCGGTCTATCTGCAAGATGGCGATGTGATGACGCTGGAAATTGATGGGCTTGGCCGCCAAAAGCAAACCATTCTCGCCGATCATGGCTAGCTGATCCCATAATGGCCTGATGGTATGCGCCTTGTTTTTCCGCTTTGTGACGCCTATATCGCCTAGAGTGATTTCAGATATGTTAAATTGTAAGGTTTCAAGGTGGCGATGTCAGATTCGGTTCATATTCATTGGTTTCGTCAGGATCTAAGACTTTCCGACAATCCAGCATTATCTGCGGCCGCGGCCAATGGCGCGGTTCTTCCGGTTTATATTCTTGATGATGCCAATGCTGGTGATCACCGTATGGGCGGCGCCAGCCGCTGGTGGCTTCATCATTCCTTGACGGCGCTTAATCAGGCGCTTGGTGGTAAATTAATTGTGCTATCAGGCAATCCAGCCGAAATTCTGGCCAAGCTGGCCGATGCTGTTGCGGCGGCAGGGCTTTATTGGAATCGCGCTTACGAGCCATGGCGAATTACCCGCGACGCCGCCATTAAGGCGCAATGCGCCGCGCGCGGCCTTGCAGTTGAAAGCCGTAATGGTTCCCTTCTTTGGGAACCTTGGGATGTGCTGAAAAATGATGGTACCCCCTATAAGGTCTTTACGCCCTATTACCGGCGCGGCTGTCTTGCCGCCGCGGCACCCCGCCGTCCCTTGCCAGTGCCACCAAATTTAGCAATTGCTGATGGCGACGGATTTGCCACTGGTCAAAGCGCAATCGATGCGCTTGGTCTTTTGCCGGAACGCGATTGGAAAGACGGGCTGGCGGCGATTTGGGATATTGGCGAGGCGGCAGCGCATGACCGGCTTTATGCCTTTCTTGACGATGGTCTTGACGGTTATAAGGACGGCCGTAATTTCCCCGCAAAGCGCAATGTATCGCGGCTATCAGCCTATCTGCATTGGGGCGAGATTTCGCCAAATGCCGTGTGGTACGCCGCCAAAGACAGAATGGATGCAGGCATTGGGCAGGATCGTGATTGCGACCACTTCTTGTCCGAACTTGGCTGGCGTGAATTTTCCCATTCGCTGCTCTATCATTTCCCCGAATTGCCGCGTAAAAATCTACAGCCGCGCTTTGATGGCTTTAACTGGCGTGATGATCCGGCCATGCTGAAAAGTTGGCAAAAAGGATTGACCGGCTATCCTGTTGTTGATGCTGGCATGCGCGAATTATGGCAAACTGGCTATATGCATAATCGGGTGCGGATGATTGTCGGGTCATTTCTGGTGAAAAATCTGCGGCTCCATTGGCACCATGGCGAGGCGTGGTTTTGGGATTGTCTGGTTGATGCTGATCTTGCCAATAACAGCGCCGGATGGCAGTGGATTGCCGGTTGTGGCGCTGATGCAGCGCCTTATTTCCGCATTTTCAATCCAATCACCCAAGGGGTGAAATTCGATTCTGATGGTGATTATATCCGGCGTTATCTCCCCGAACTTGCCAATCTTCCCGATGCGTATCTTTGCAACCCATGGGAAGCACCTGCCGAAGTTCTTGCTGGTGCTGGTGTCCGGCTTGGCGAAACCTATCCAAAGCCGATCGTTGATGTCAAAGCATCACGCGAGGCAGCCTTGGCGGCCTTTTCGGCACTGCGCGAAACAACATGAAAACGCTTCGGCTTGTTCTTGGTGATCAGCTAAGCCGCGCTTTGCCAAGCCTGACAGATCTGGATTTGGACAAAGATTTGGTGTTGATGGCCGAAGTGATGGCCGAGGTCACCTATGTCAAACATCATAAGCGGAAAATAGCCTACCTGTTTTCAGCGATGCGCCATTTCGCCAAATCTCTTGGCGATGACGGCATTGCGGTTCGCTATCGCCGCCTTGATGATCCTGACAATACGGGCTCACTTGCTGGCGAAGTTGCCAATGCGATTGCCGTCTTTGGCCCTGATCGGATTGTCATCACCGCACCAGGGGAATATCGACTTGCCGATGAAATGGCAGGTTGGCAGGCGCATTTTGGCCTTCCTGTCGAGATTCGTGACGATACAAGATTTCTATGCAGTCTTGATGATTTTGCCGAATGGGCTGAAGGACGAAAATCACTTCGCATGGAATTTTTCTATCGCGATTTGCGACGGCGTTATCAGGTGCTGATGGAAGGCGATGAGCCAATTGGCGGCAAATGGAATTATGATGCCGATAATCGCCAGCCGCCAAAAGCCGGATTGGCTGTTCCACCGCCAAGCAGCTTTGCACCAGATGCGATCACAGCCGAAGTTCTGGCTCTTGTCGAGATGCGTTGCGCCGATCATTTTGGTCAATTGGCCGGATTTGATTTTGCCGTTACCCGCGATCAGGCCTTGGATGTTCTTGATCAATTTATCGCTGAGCGTCTACCCCTTTTTGGCACTTATCAAGATGCGATGATTGAGGGCGAGCCATGGATGTATCACAGCCATATCGGTCTTTATCTGAATGCCGGATTATTATCGCCGATCGAAGTCATCAGGGCAGCCGAGGCAGCCTATCATAGAGGCGATGCGCCGCTAAATGCGGTTGAGGGCTTTAACCGCCAGATTCTGGGCTGGCGCGAATTTGTGCGCGGGCTTTACTGGCTGAAAATGCCAGCCTATGCCGCGGCGAATTTTCTGCAAGCAACGCGCCCGCTTCCCGATTTTTTCTGGACTGGCAATACCGACATGAATTGCCTTGCCCAGTCAATTCAGCAAACCGATGCCCTGTCTTATGCGCATCATATCCAGCGTTTGATGGTTCTTGGTAATTTTGCGCTTCTTGCCGGTTTATCGCCGCAGGCGGTGAATGAATGGTTTCTGATTGTCTATGTTGACGCCTATGAATGGGTGGTGATGCCGAATGTATCGGGAATGGCGCTTTTTGCCGATGGTGGCTATCTTGCCAGCAAACCCTATGCGGCTGGTGGTGCCTATATCAACCGAATGTCAAATTACTGCAAAAACTGCCGTTATAAGGTGACGGAAAAATCAGGCGAAGATGCATGCCCATTTAATTATCTCTATTGGGATTTTCTGGATCGGCATCGTGAAAAGCTTGGCAATAATCCGCGGCTTGGCATGATCTATCGCACATTTGACAAAATGGCGCCGGAAAAACAGGCTGGCGTCACTGCTGATGCTAGCCGGTTTTTGGCTGGTCTTGATAAGGCCGGATAGGGGTGGTGGCGTTCATTGTTGGCGTGCCAAACCGAATTTATCAGCAAGATTTGCATTAGTTTGCTAGGCTGGCATTGAAATCTAATGAAGCGCAATGGGGAGGGTGATATGGCACGACAAAAACGAAGCATGGCTAGGTTGATATTTGGCGGATTAGTGCGCCTGTTTCTGACAGCCGGGTTATTGGTTGGTGCCTTTGCGGCTTTATCGGCCTGTGCGCGAAAAGATGTAACGCATCTATCGGAACGCCGCCCCTCGCTCGTGCTTGAAGAGTTTTTTGCCGGTGACACAATCGCTTTGGGTATTTTTGAAGACCGGTTTGGCAATTTGCGGCGTCAATTTCGGGTAAATCTGCAAGGGACAATCACTGGCAATCAGTTGGTGCTTGATGAAACCTTCTTATATGAAGATGGCGAAAAAGCCTCGCGCATCTGGACTATTGATAACCTTGGCCGAGCCGAAGATGGCAGTTTCCGCTATCAGGGGCGGGCGGATGATGTCGAAGGTCAGGCCGAAGGCCGTATTTCCGGCAATGGCCTGAATTGGCAATATGATGTGACCCTTGATATGGCTGGCAGCAAAATGGATGTGCATTTTGATGACTGGATTTACCGGCAAAGCGAAGATATTGCGATAAACCGCGCCTATGTCAGCAAATTCGGGATTGAAATCGGATCAGTTACGATTGTGTTTTTGCGCGGCAAAGCGGCGGCGGCGGTTGGCCCGCTTGACGTCGAAAAATGGATTGCGCGTTAGGCGGGTTGAGGGGCTGATGGCATCCTATCCGCCAATGAAGCTGGTGTCGTTCTTTCTGGAAATTTTGCCGCTTGCCGGATTTTTTCTTGGCTATGAATTTCTTGGGCTTTTTGCTGCCGCGGTTATTTCGGTTGGGCTTGGGGCGCTGGTCATGGCCGCAAATTGGTTGCAGACCAGACGCCTTGCAAGATTTGCGCTATTTTCACTATTGATGTCAGGCGGAATGACGCTTGCTGCGCTCTATTTTAACGCCGCCATTTTTATCAAAATCCAGCCGACCATTTTCAATGGCCTTTTTGCAATTGTCCTTCTTGGCGGGCTTTTTTTCAGGCGGGCGATGATGCGTGAATTTTTCGGCACACAATTTCACCTGACGACACCAACATGGTTTTTGCTTAGCCGCAGATGGGGGCTTTTCTTTTTATGTTTTGCCATTGCCAATGAATTGGTCTGGCGCAATGCCAGTGATGCCGATTGGGTGGCTTTTAAAACCTTTATTGCCGCGCCTGCCAGCCTTTTATTCATGATGGCGCAATTGCCGCTGACGCTTCGCGGGCGGATTGCCGATGGCGCGCCGGAGCGTGATCAATAGGGAATTGGTTTGCCATCATAGGCAAAGAACCCGCCGCTATCTTCTGGCGATAGATGATCGAGGACCGCCCACAGATTTGCCGCGCTTTGCGCCGGCGTTTGCAATTGACCCTTGGCAAGATGTCCGCGAAAGGGCTGGGATAGATTTGTATCAACAGTGCCCGGATGAAGCGTTGCGATTGTGGCATCGGGGTTATAGCGGGCAAGCTCGATTGCAAGGGTACGCATATATTGATTTAACGCGGCCTTGCTGGCCCGATAGCTGTACCAGCCGCCAAGCCGGTTATCTGAAATTGAGCCGACACGCGCCGATATGCTGGCGGCGACAAGCGGATGAGCCCGGCGCAATTCAGGCCATAGTGATTTGAAAAATAGGATCGGCCCCATTGCATTGATCTGGTATAGCTGCAGCATCGCATCAGGCGTCAATGCACCAAGCCGCTTTTCGGGTTGCAAATCACCATCATGAAGCAAGCCAGCGGTGGTAATGATCCGGTCAAGATGTGGTGCCGTGGCAAGGATTGCCTCGCCTGTATTGGCAATGCTGTCAGGATCCAGAAAATCCATCGCAAACCAGTGAATTTTGGATGATGGTGGCAGTTGCGCATAGCCCGCGCTTTGTTCGGGATTGCGGGTGGTGAGATAAAGATCGGTTGCGCCAGCGGCGAGGGCATGATGGGCAAGGGCAAGCCCAATGCCGCGGCCAGCGCCTTGAATCGTAATATGCATTCGCTTTTACCTCTGTTCCTGACCATGGATATTTGCTTCGCCATGCCGCATTTGCAATATTAGAGATAAGTTGTCATCCTGACTTAAGCAACCATTCGCGATGAGATTGGATAAAAGATGTGTTTTCGCCGTTATTATTTGGCAGGGGTGTCCAGCCTGATGGCCGGTCTGTTTTCCGTTGTCGCCTTTGCTGATAATTTGGTGCGGCCAGACCCGTCAATTGCGCCTGCCGAGGTGGTGGCGATCCAGCTTATGAGCCTCAAGAATAATGATCTTGTCGAAGCCGATTTTGGCATCCGCCAGACATGGAGCTTTGCGCATCCGCAAAACCGCAAGATTACCGGCCCGTTTCCGCGCTTTGCCATGATGCTGAAAGGGCCCGGCTATGACGTTTTGTTGAACCATAAATCCCATAGCATAAAAACCGGATCAAACACGGCGTCAGGCCAAACCAATGATGGCGAGATGTGGCAGCAATTTGACGTCCTGATGGAAACGCGCCGCGGTGAAATTCTGTATTTTTCATGGGTTGTGCAAAAAGTCACCTCAGGCCAGTTCAAGGATTGCTGGATGACGGTTGCGGTTTCGTCGCCGCGTCCGGCAGGCCAGTCAGGCTAGTGGCTTTTGACCTTGCGTTCGCGCTGCAGGGCAAACAGGCCTGAACTAACAATGATGCTGCTGCCAACAATCAACATGGGATCAAGTGAGTCGGCAAAAACCAGAATGCCAATGCTTGAGGCAAAGACCAGTTGCAAATAGGCAAAGGGCTGAATCGTTGATGCCTTGGTTGCATCAAACGCTTTGATCAGCAGGTAATGCCCGCCGGTTCCGGTTAGACATAATAATCCCATCCATCCCCAATCACTACCAACCGGTGGTAACCAGAAAAACGGGCCAACACAAAGCATGGCAATGCCGCCAGCCATTGCGGTCCAGAAAAAGCTGGTCTCGGCCGCATCGCGCCGTGCGGCATAGCGGGTTAAAATGCCATAGACCGCCATCATGAAGGCGGCCAAAACCGGCAGGATACTGGCGCTGCTAAACATCGCTGTCCCCGGCCTTAGAATTAACAACACGCCGCAAAAGCCGACACAAACAGCCAGCCAGCGTCGCCAACCAACTGTTTCGCCAAGAATAGGCACTGAAAGTGCCATGACCATCAGCGGGTAACTTGCAAAAACGGCATGAAAATTAACCAGCCCAACGGTGCTAAAGCTCAAGATCGCAATGCATATCTGCGCCACAAGGAGCAAGCCCCGCCCAATCTGTAATGGCAATTGGCCACTGCTGGCCACATGCCGAATACCGCCTTTTTGGCGGCTGCTATAGACCAGTACAAAACACATGAAAAACAAATAGCGGATCGTCACAACGGTGATGACGTTATAATTTTCGGCAAGATATCGCGAAATACCATCTTGAACCGCAAAGACAACCGTTGTGGCAATCATCAGCGCAATGCCTAGGCGCGGGTTATCTTGCATCGGATCGGCTGGCCCCATCATCAAATATAGGTCATCAAATATCGATCACCAATATTTGTCATTACATATTCTTTTGGTTTTGTGCGGAAATAGTTATTTTAAAAAGCAGTCGATAATCGGCAAAACCGGTAAAGCGGCTATGTTGGTTTTAGTTTATAGATAATTGTCATGTTTGACTTGAAAAAAACAACCAGCACCAGCGCTGTTATCTGGGCAATCTATAGCCGCCAGTCAATTGGCGTGATTGAGTGGCTGGCAAGATAATCATTGGTTTTTGAAAATGGTTTGCTGTCCCAAAACCCATTATGTGCTGACAAAGGTGATGGATGTGCTGATTCAATGACCAAATGGCGTTGCCGGTCAATCTGTTTGCCTTTCTGCTGGGCCTTGCGCCCCCAAAGCACAAAAACCAGATGATCGCGATCGGCGTTCAAGGCGGCGATGGCAGCATCGGTAAATATCTCCCACCCTTTACCGGCATGCGCTGCGGCCTTGCCATCTTCAACCGTCAAACAGCTATTCAGCAAAAGCACGCCTTGGTTTGCCCAAGAGTCAAGATTGCCATGACCCGGATGGGGCAGGCCAAGATCATTTGCCAATTCTTTATAGATATTCTGCAAAGATGGAGGCGGGGCGATACCGTGGCGTACGGAAAAGCTAAGGCCATGTGCCTGACCTGCCCCATGATAGGGGTCTTGACCAAGGATCACGACTTTCACCTTATCAAATGGGGTCATGTCAAAGGCCGCAAAAATTTCGCTTCCAGCCGGATATATATGTTTCCCAGCGGCTTTTTCGGCGCGAAGAAACTGGCTTAACGCACCCATATAATCGGCGGCAAATTCGCTCGCCAACCGATTTTTCCAACTTGCTTCGATGTTAACCTCGCGCATGATCTGCCCCTGATTTACAGGCGACGCGCCACGAAAAGCGGCGGCATGGGCTTAGCATATCTGGCTAGCGACAGCGCCGCAAGGTACCTATTCGGCAGCGGCGGACAGGTTGCGCCGTGCCACGGTTTGACAGATCGCATCAATCCGGTCATTGGCGGTGCGAAGGATATTTTGCTTGTTATTGGCAAGACCAGTTGCATCGACCATATCAATATCGGTGCAGCCGATAAATTTTAGGATAAACTGCATGAATCCTGTTGCAAATTCGTCATCAGCACCGGCAAGCGTATGGTTTGATGTTAGAACCACGATGGCGTGTTTGTAATGCTTGGGGTCGGTTTTGCCGATTGCGGTGGCACCATCAACATTGTCACGGCACACCATATCGACCCAAGCCTTGAGCGCGGCAGGAATACTGAAATTATAAATGGGAACAGCAAGCACCATGATGTCAGCGCGCTCGACTTCGGCTTTCAGTGCGTCTGACTGTGCCAGAAGGGCGCGTTCCTCGGCTGATCGCGCGGCGGCGGTGCCAAGGCTGGCGTCACGCCATGCGCTATTCACATGGCCTACCCCTGATTTTAGATCACGCCACACAATTTCAGAATCAGCGAGTTCAGCGCGTAATTTGGCGACGGTCACTTCAGCCAGGTCGCGGCTGACCGATCCATGCTGTCGCATGCTCGAATCAATGCGTAGGATAGAAACGGTTTCGGCGGCCATGGCTTTACTTCCATTGTTTGACGCTCGGGCATTAGGCCAAGCCCCAGTGAGGAGAAAGCCATGAGAGGGGGGAGGTCTCCCATGGCTGAATAACTTATAATTCTTTCCCGCCTGACAAATAAAGGGGGCAAAACGAAAAATATATTTCTAATAAACAGAAAAATAAATTATATTATCGATATGAGCCAAATTGAAGAACTTCGTGCCTTTGTCCTGATTGTGGAAACAGGCAGCTTAACGCAAGCCGCAGACCGGATGGGGATTGCCGTCTCGGCCGTTAGCCGCAGGCTTCGTGATCTTGAGCTTCGACTTGGTACAGCCTTGATCCAGCGCTCAACAAGGCGATTATTTCTGAATGAAACCGGACAGCTGTTTTATCAGCGGGCGAAAACGGTTTTATCGACTCTCGAAGATGCTGAACAGGAAGTGCAAAATGCCGGAGGTGCGTTGAGCGGCGTTTTGCGGATCAGTGTTCCGTTGTCATTTGGGATTGCGCATATGTCGACAGCAATTGCGCAATTCATGCATGCGCATCCTGAAATTCATATTGAAATGGATTTAAGTGATAAGCGGGTGGATATGATTGCCGAGGGATTCGATGCGGCGATCCGCATTGGCAATCTTACCGATTCCAGCCTGATTGCCAAAAAGATTTCATCGGTCAGTGTTTTGCCAGTTGCCGCGCCAAGCCTGATCTCACAATGGCCCCAGCTAACCCATCCAAACGATTTGGCGAAAATGCCAGCACTTGCCTATGCCAATGATCGAAGCCCGCATGATTGGCATTATGTTGGGCCGGATGGTAAGGCTGGCAGCCTGAATATCACGCCGCGCATGTCGGCCAATAATGGTGATGTGCTTCGCGATCTTGCCATTGCGGGTCTTGGCATGGTGTCATTGCCAACCTTTTTGCATTATGAGGCGATCAACAAAGGCCTTTTGCAGCCGCTATTCCCAGATTATGACTGGAGCGGTTTTGATATTTTCGTGGTCTATCCGAAAACAACGATCTTGCCAAAACGCACGCGTGTTTTTGTTGATTTCATATCGGGCCTATATGGAAGGTCGCCTTATTGGGAAGTGATTGACCGGACGGCACTCGCCGGTTGATCTTTTTTTGCGATATGACGCTGCATGTCATTGACAAATGACCGGCAGCAAGGCACCAGTCTGACCCATGCTAAAAATTCAAAATCTATCTTTTTCCATTGAGGGAAAACCGCTGTTTGAAAATGCGTCCGCGGTGATTCCGACCGGCCATAAGGTGGGCATCGTCGGACGCAACGGTACGGGCAAAACATCGCTTTTCCGGTTGATCCGCGGCGAATGGGCCCTTGATTCAGGCCAGATCGAATATCCCCAGCAATTTCGCATTGGCGGTGTCGATCAAGAAGCCCCTGCAAGTGATATCAGCCTTCTTGATACGGTTTTGGCAGCAGATGGCGAACGCGCCCAGCTTTTTGCCGAAGCTGAAACGGCAACCGATCCGAACCGTATTGCCGATATCTACACACGCCTTTCCGATATTGACGCCTATTCTGCCGAAGCGCGCGCAGCCTCAATTCTATCAGGACTTGGCTTTGATACTGAAGCGCAGGCGCGTCCATGCCATGAATTTTCGGGTGGTTGGCGAATGCGGGTGGCGCTGGCGGCGGTGCTGTTTTCGCAGCCTGATTTGCTGCTTCTTGACGAGCCAACGAACTATCTTGATCTCGAAGGCGCGGTCTGGCTTGAGGCGTTTTTGGCGAAATACCGGCATACGGTTTTGGTGATTTCGCATGACCGGCAATTGCTAAACCGGTCGGTTACCGGCATTTTGCATCTGACCGACCGCAAGCTTGGCTATTATACTGGCAGTTATGACCAGTTTGATACCGAACGCCGAATGAAGCTTGAACAGCAGCAATCGATGGCGCGCAAACAGGACGCTCAGCGACAGCATATCCAATCATTTGTCGACCGGTTTCGCTATAAGGCGTCAAAGGCACGTCAGGCGCAATCACGCCTCAAACAGCTTGAAAAAATGCAGCCAATCATGGCGTTGTCTGAACAGGCGGTATCGCCATTCCGCTTTCCAACGCCCGAAGAATTGCCGCCGCCTTTGCTGGTGCTTGAAGATGTGGCAGTTGGCTATGATCAAAAGCCGGTTTTGCGCAAGCTAGATCTGCGCCTTGATGCCGATGACCGCATTGCACTTCTTGGGGCAAATGGTGAGGGTAAATCAACCTTGTCAAAGCTGTTTGCCGGACGATTGCAGCCATTATCAGGATCGGTCAAGAAATCAGGGAAATTAAGAATCGGATTTTTTGCCCAGCATCAGCTTGACGAGCTTGTCGCGGGGGAAAGCCCCTATCAGCATATGCAACGATTGCGACCAAAAGAACTGCCAACCAAATTACGCGCACGGCTTGGCGGTGCTGGCTTTAACGCTGATATCGTCGATAATCCGGTTGAACGTTTATCAGGTGGGCAAAAGGCACGTTTGCTGATGGCGATGGCGGCGATTGACGCGCCGCATATTCTGATTCTTGATGAGCCAACAAATCATCTGGATATTGAAAGCCGCGAAGCGCTTGTCCATGCGTTAAATGCCTATGAAGGAACGGTGATTCTGGTAAGCCATGATTCGCATCTTGTCGAGATGATTGCTGATCAATTATGGATTGTTCAAGATGGCAAAGTCGCATCATTTGATGGCGATATGGCCGATTACCAGCGTCAATTGCTGGCGCGTCGCGGTGCGGGCGGCGCCCGCGCCCAGCGTGATGGTGATGATCAAACAGCCGCATCAAATGATCAGGTACAGCCGCGATCAGGTGACAAATCAGGCGGCAAATCGCAATCACCCGGCCGCGCTCGCCGCCAGAATACCAGCCAGCTTCGCGCCAATGTCAAACAATGCGAAAAACTGATGATGACGCTTGCCGCCGAAAAAGAAGGCATTGCGGTAGAAATGGCAAAGCCCGGTTTCTATGACAGTGACAATGCTGATGCGATTGCCCGCTTATCCAGCCAGCTTGCCAAAATTGATAAATCATTGGCTGAAGCTGAACAGGCTTGGCTTGCGGCCGAGGAGTCGCTTGCAGCAGCCGAGACCAATGGCTAGCTATCGGGTGCTGCGGCCATACCGCCGATGATATTATTGATGGCGTTTAATATTTGGAATTTTGCCCGAATTCGTGTTTGATCATGGGGGTAACATTACCTTTTGCGTAAACTCACCAAACGCATCATTCCAGATGGGGCCTGCAGCGACAATTTTGCTAATGCCATGATGATCAAGGCCAAAATCGGGAATGAAAGGCGTGTCGAATAGGGCATTGATTCTGATATGCGGGAAACACGAATGCCGATGATCGGCCATATTCGGCTTGGGCTGTTATGTGTGGCATGGATGGCGGCGCTGATACAGGTGACAACTGGCACCGATTTGATTGAATTGGTCAATCTAGGTGTTATCGCCTTCATTGCCTTTGTGATTTTGACATTATCGCGCCTTCGGCATGATTCGGTTCTGATCTTGCTATTGCTTGTTGTTGTTGGGTGGGCGCTTCTTGATCATTTCCCCGATGGCGACGAGTGGGCCACCGGCGGCCGATATGTTTTGATATTTACGGCGCTTTTGCCAACGATGGCATTGGTGCGTGCGACCGCTTCAATGATGCCATCGGTTCACCGGACGCAGGACGCGCTGGCGCAATTACCAGCCTCGGCCTCGTCGGGTGGGTTGCATCTAGCGGCCAATATTTTTGGCGGCATCATCAATACCGGCGCGTTGGCGATTCTGTCGGCAGCCATTCCCAAAGATGCTGACGATCAGCGTCGCCAGCTTGCTGCTGAGGCGGCGCTTCGCGGAATGGTGACAGCGGCGGCTTGGTCGCCCTTTTTCGTGGCTTTTGCGATTGGGCAGGGCTTTGTTGGCAAGGCCAATTCTTGGATCGCAATTGGCATCGGTGGGGTGACCGCCATTTTATTTGCGGCGATTTCATTGCCGCTATTGAACCGGTCATTTTCAGGCGGGCAATTACGGCTTGCGCTGATCTGTCTCAAACCTGTTTTGATGCGGCTTTTGCTGGTGCTTGGGGCGGTTCTTGGGTCGGCGTTGCTATTTGATTTCACCGCTTTATCGGCGGTGGTTGTGGTGATGCCGGTGCTGGTATTGGTGCAATTCATCCGTTATCCGGCGCAGATCAAACCCATCATCGAAGATACATCAGGCAGCATGCGAAATATCGCTGACGATATTTTGATTATCAGTATGGCCATGTTAATCGGCTATTTTGCAACACGAACCGGCGCGTTTACCGCTCTTGTTACCAGCCTTTATGATGGCGTTATTCCGGGCTGGTTTGCGCTGATCATGACGCCGCTTGGTATGATGCTGGCCTCGGTTGTCGGGGTCCATCCGGTGATCAGCAGCACGGCATTTCTGGCGGTGTTTAGCGGTGGTCATGCCGATGTGCATCCGGCATTATTGATGCAGGCGCATCTAATCGGATGGGGCGCGGGAACGATGAGTTCGGTTGCGTCACTTTCGGTGATTACCGGTGCCAATCTGTTTCGAGTGCGATCGCGTGATTTGGTTCTTGGGCCGAATTTATGGACAGCTTTGGCCTATGCGGTCGTTGGCGGGGTGGCATTATGTTTGGTAAATATGGTGATCTAGCCAATCATAAAGTGATGATTGTAAAACAGCACGAAACGGATTTTGCGGAGCGTCGGGGATGAAGAAATCAATAATTGTGATTGGCGGCGGCATTGTTGGCGTTGCGGCGGCTTTACAGCTTCAGCTTGATGGGCATCAGGTACGCTTGATCGACCGGCGACAGCCGGGCCGCGAAACCTCATATGGCAATGCTGGCGTATTGTCGGATTCGTCGGTTGTCGTGCTGAACAATCCGGGGCTTATCAAGGCATTGCCAAAATTGCTTTTGAACCGGTCGAATGGTCTTTGGTACAATCCTTTTTTCGTGTTGCGGCGGCTTGGCTGGTTCGTCCGGTTTCTGGCGCATTGCCGTCCGTCGCATGTCAAACATGCCGCCCATGCCTTGCGGGCGTTGCTGCAATTATCGTTAGGCCAGCATAAAAAATGGATCAAGGCCGCTGGCGTTGAGCATCTGCTTCGTCATGGCGGTGGCTGGTTTAAACTGTTCCGAACCGAAAAAGGCTTTGCCAATTATGCGGCTGAAATCGAAATCATGCGCGAGGTCGGGGTTTCATTTTCGGTCTTTGATCGCGAGCAAATCCGGCAAATCGAACCCGGGCTTGCGCCAATCTACCACAAGGGCGTGCTGATGGATGAGACCTGTGCCGTGTCCAGCCCCGCTGATCTGACCGATGCTTATCTTGCGTTATTCAAAGCGGCCGGCGGTGTTGTTGATTGCGTGACCATAACCGGTCTGGCGCGCGGTGATGATGGTTGGCAGGTGCGAGGTGACAATGATACATCATTTCACAGTGATGATGTTGTGCTGGCCGCAGGGGCATGGTCGGCCGAAATTGCTGGCTGGCTTGGCTATGATATTCCGATGGCTTGGGAACGGGGCTATCACCTGCATTTCGAAGCTGGCGATCAGCCAATGGTCACAAGGCCCGTTCTTGATGTTGAAGGTGGCTTTGTTGTCGCGCCAATGCGGCAGGGTTTGCGGGTGACATCAGGCGTTGAATTGACCGATCGTGACGCCCCACCCAATTTTGGGCAAATCACCCGATCAGCTGCCTTGGCGGGCGAGGCGGTCAAGCTCGGCAAGCAGATCGAAGACACGCCATGGATGGGGCGGCGACCAACGCTTGTTGATTCGCTGCCAATGATTGGTGCCGCACCGCGCCATGATGGGCTGTGGTTCAATTTCGGGCATCATCATATTGGTCTGTCGATGGCACCCGGATCGGCATTGCTATTGGCAGCCTTGATAAAAGAGACGCCGCCGCCGATTGACCCGGCACCTTTTCGGGCGGATCGATTTTCGATTTGAACAGGTGATTGGTCGCCAGCGGCGCGTGTTTTTCAGCGTTTTGGCAGCAGCTTGATCATTTTGGCTGGGTGATTCTGGTCGTTTTCAGATTCAGTAGGTTTGTGACTGCGATTAAGCCCCGACAACTGCATGGTTTGCCTTTTCGTTTATCAACCGGCAAACAAACACGAAATCGCAGGAAGCTATTCAAAAGTAGAATTATTTTTTCCAATACATCTTTTTTTGGCCTTGCAACATTGGGTTGGATAAACGACATTTTCCTTGGCAAACCTAATTTATTGATTGATAAAATACTGGTTCACGCTAAGTTTGCCCACCACAAAATCGGCGGGCAAAGCCGATTTCGATAACTTGGAGGAAATAAATGTCTGATTTGAACAGAAGAAAATTCCTGCGTGGTTCAGCAGTAGCCGGTGCGGCTGCGGTTGGTTCACTTGCAGCGCCGTCTATCGCGAATGCGGCACCTGTGACTTTGAAAATGCAAGCAGCCTGGGGCGGCGGTATTTTCCTTGAAAATGCAAAATCATATGTTGATCGCGTGCATGCAATGGCTGGTAAAGATCTGAAAATTGATCTTCTGTCAGTTAACGCTGTTGTGAAAACAAGCCAGATGCAGGACGCTGTGCATCGCGGTGTTCTTGACGCTGCGCATTATGTCCCAGCTTACTGGTATTCAAAATCAAAGACAGCTTCATTGTTTGGAACTGGCCCATGTTTTGGTTGGTCTTCACAAGAAGTTCTCGGCTGGTGCCATTATGGCGGCGGCATGGAGCTGTTCAATGAGCTGATGGGTAAGCTTGGCCTGAATGTTGTTTCATTCTTCAACAGCCCAATGCCAGCACAGCCACTTGGTTGGTTTAAAGAAGAAATCAAAGACGCTTCACAGATGAGCGGCCTGAAATACCGGACTGTTGGTCTGGCTGCGGACGTTTTGATGGAAATGGGCATGTCTGTTGTTCAGTTGCCTGGTGGTGAAATCCAGCCAGCAATGAAATCTGGCCTGATTGATGCGGCCGAGTTCAACAACCCGACATCTGACCGTGACTTTGGTATGCAGGATGTGTCGAAAGACTATCATCTGGCATCATTCCACCAGTCACAGGAATTCTTTGAAGTGACCTTCAACAAGAAGAAGTTCAACTCGCTTCCATCAGAGCTGCAGTCAATTCTGCAATATGCTTCTGAGGCAGAGAATTCAAACTTCTACTGGAACAACACAAAGCGTTATTCAGATGATTTGATCAAGCTACAGAACGAAAGTGGCGTTCGGGTTCACCGGACACCAGATTCAGTGATGCAAGCCCAGCTCAAAGCATGGGATGTTGTTGTTGATCGTTTGTCAGCTGAAGATGAGTTCTTCGCCAAAGTCATTGCTTCGCAAAAAGCATATGCCAAGGACGTGATGAACTATCTGAACCTGAACCAGCCTGATTACAAGCTGGCTTATAATCACCATTTCGGCTAGACCGTCGCGGTTTGAAATATCATGTCCAGAAGGCCGCTTGCGGCCTTCTGGATTTATTGTTCGCATGTTCTGGAGACATGGATGACACAATTTGTTTATGCCATTGAAAGCTTGAGTATCTGGTTTGGCCGTGCCTTTGGCTGGTGCATTCTGGTGCTGACGTTTTCAGTGTCTTATGAAGTTTTCGTTCGTTATGTTTTGAACGCTCCCACCGTTTGGGCGTTTGACATGATGATTCAAATGTATGGGGCGCTGTTCTTGATGGCGGGGCCATATGCGTTAGCGCAGGACACCCATGTCCGCGGCGATGTTCTTTACCGGCTATTTCCGGTGAAATGGCAGGCCCGCGTTGATTTTGTTCTCTATTTGATTTTCTTCTTCCCCGGCATGCTGGCGCTATTCTGGTTTGGCTGGGAAATCGCTTCGGACAGCTGGCGCTACAAAGAAGTCAGCTGGAATTCGCCGGCGCGTATTCAGATCTATTTCTTCAAAACCTTGATCCCGCTTGCCGGTGTGTTGCTGATCTTGCAAGGCACGGCCGAATTGGTGCGCTGTTGGAAAGCCATGAAAACCGGTGTCTGGATGGACCGGCTTGATGACGTCAAGGAAACCGAAGACAGATTGATTGAACAGGCTGAGCGGAATTAACCGCTCGCCCCTTTGCCAACCTTTTTGGTTGAAAAGAGTGATAAGAAATGACCAATCCTGAAATTGCCATTGTGATGCTGTGCCTGTTTATTTTGCTGGTACTGCTTGGATTCCCGATTGCCTTTACCCTTCTTGCGATGGGCATCGGATTTGGCTATTACGCCTATTATACCGAAGGCGCGACAAGCTTTGCCGATTTGCTGAATAATAATATTTTCTATCTGCTGAATCAAAATACCTATTCAGTGATGGAAAATGACACCTTGGTTGCGATTCCGCTGTTTTTGTTCATGGGCTATGTTGTTGAACGTGCCAATATTGTGAACCGGCTGTTCTATTCCTTGCAAATGGCAGCGCGTAATTTGCCCGGATCAATGGCCATTGCGGCGCTTTTGACCTGTGCGGTGTTTTCGACAGCATCGGGTATCGTTGGCGCGGTTGTGACTTTGATGGGACTGCTGGCGTTTCCGGCGATGGCGTCGGCTGGTTATAACAAACAATTTGCGTCAGGCGTGATTTGTGCTGGTGGCACGCTCGGCATTTTGATTCCGCCATCGATCATGCTGATCGTTTATGCGGCGATTGCCGAATTGTCTCCCTTGCGGCTTTATGCGGCGGCGATGTTCCCCGGCCTCATTCTGGCAGGTCTTTATATTGTCTATGTGATTGTGCGGGTGTTTTTCAATCCGGCATTGGCACCAAAGCCACGCGCCGAAGATGTGCCACCTGTTTCCAAAATCTATTTTGATCTTCTGGTATCTTTCGTGCCGCTGACCTTGTTGATCGGTACCGTTCTTGGATCGATTCTTGGCGGTTTGGCAACGCCTGCCGAAGCTGCGGCGATGGGCGCGCTTGGCGGAATGGTTCTGGCTTTGGTTTATCGGTCATTGACCTGGACTAAGGTCAAGGAATCGGTCTTTTTGACAGCCAAAGCAACAGCGATGGTTTGCTGGCTTTTTGTTGGCTCATGGACGTTTGCTTCAGTCTTTTCCTATCTTGGCGGGCATGATGTGATTGAACATATGGTGCTGGCGATGAATCTTGAGCCTTGGCAGTTCCTTGTGATGGTTCAGCTGATCATCTTTGTTCTTGGCTGGCCGCTTGAATGGTCGGAAATTTTGATCATCTTTGTGCCGATTTTCCTGCCAATGCTGGATAATTTTGGCGTGAATCCGTATTTCTTTGCCATGCTTGTTGCGCTGAATTTGCAAACATCCTTTTTGACCCCGCCAATGGCGATGTCAGCCTATTACCTTAAGGGCGTATTGAAAAACCAGATCGAATTGATGGAGATTTTCAAAGGCCTATTGCCCTATCTCGGGATTGTGCTTTTTGCGATGTTCTTGCTGTATCAATTCCCAGGCATTGCGCTGTGGTTGCCGGATTATCTTTTCGGGCCAGACATGTCGCGCTAGCAATAGCGATCAAATGATCATAACGGGTTAGGAAACGCTTCATGACATCAGCTTTGCAGATGGTACAAATGATCCGCGATGGCGAGACAACTTCGGTTGCGCTTGTCACCGCGGCGCTTGACCGGATTGCCGAAACCGATGATGCGTTGAAAGCTTGGATATGGCTTGATCGTGATGGGGCGCTGGCACAGGCTCATGCAATGGATCAATTGCGGCAATCAGGGCGGGCATTAGGGGTGCTTCATGGCGTGCCGATTGGTCTAAAGGACATTATCGATACTGCCGATATGCCAACCGAATGCGGCAGTGTTGCACTTGCCGGTCGCCAGCCTGAATTTGATGCTGTGCTGGTGTCACGCCTAAAAGCGGCAGGGGCGGTTATTCTTGGGAAAACCGCAACAACGCCTTTTGCCTTTATGGATCCGGCGGCAACCCGTAACCCGCATAATATGGAATATAGCCCGGGTGGGTCATCAGCAGGATCGGCAGCGGCCGTGGCGGCAGGCCATGTCCCGGTTGCCATTGGCACGCAAACCAACGGTTCGGTTATTCGGCCCGCGTCTTTTTGTGGTGTTTATGGGTTTAAACCATCGGCCGGCATGATTTCGCGCACCGGTGTTTTACGCACCTCGGAAACGCTTGATCAGGTGGGTGTTTTTGCCCGCTATTACGAAGATGTTGCCCTTGTCGGCGATGTGATTTCCGAATTTGACCCGGTTGATCCAAGTTCATTTTGTCGGCCGCGTCCAAGATTGCTGAACGGCGTTTCCAGCGAGCCGCCGGTCGCGCCGAATTTTGTTTGGTTCGAAATGCCCTATTTTGACAAATTATCAAATGATAGCCGCGAAGGAATGATGGCGGTTCTTGATGCGCTTGGCGGTCAGGTTGAACGGCTTGACGCTGGCGGTTCATTCACCGGCCTTGTCGAGTCGCAGAATATTATCCAATATTATGAGATCGCGCGAAACCTTGCCGAGATTCGTGAGAATCACAATGACACGCTTAGCCCGCAAGTGGCCAAGCTGCTGGCGCATGGGGCAACGATCACTGATGCGGCTTATCAAGAAGCGATCGAGCTTCGCAATGGGGCAATTTCCTATTTTGGCTCATTCTTTAATGATTTTGACGCGATCATCACGCCATCTGCCCCCGGTGAAGCACCGCTATTTAGCGCGGGCAGCACAGGCAATCCGATTTTCTCTACAGTCTGGACATTATGTGGGCTACCTTGTTTGAACATGCCGGTTCTCATGTCAGAAAATGACATGCCTATCGGCGTACAGCTTGTTGGTGGCCCGGAAGAAGATGACAGGCTATTGCGGACGGGAAGCTGGGTGCTGGCGACATTGAACGCAGCCGAAGCCGACGCCGCAGAGTCCGATAAAACCTAAGGAACAAAGCTATGATTAGTAAACGTACCAAAATGATCACCGCTGCCATTGGCACCTTCTTTTTGCTGATTTTCGTGCTTGGTCTGGCGGAAAGCATCACGGCCGGTTTTGCCGGTTTCAAGGGTGGCCTGCCGTTCTGGGTGATTGCCCTGACCGTCATGGCAATGGCGCTTTATGATTTTTATGATGAGACCGTCCGCAAGTCCAAAGACTAGCTTTTAGGCCCGTCCTGCTTTTGATTATCTGAGGAAATTCTGCCGATGGCTCGCCCTGTAATCTGGATTGCCCGCCGCTTGTCTGATGCGACTTTGGCGCGTGCTGAACGCGACTATGACATCATCGTCAATCATGACGACATTCCCTATAACAGTGATGACATCATTGCGATGAGTGGTCAGGTCGACGGCATGATTGCGTGTCATTCCGAGCATTTTTCGGCGGCGATTGTTGATGCGCTTGATCCACGGCTGAAAATTGTTGCCAATTATTCGGTTGGAACTGATCATTGCGATCTGCCAGCTTTTGCCGCACGCGGCATTGCCGTTACCAATACGCCTGACGTGTTGTCCGATGCGACGGCTGAAATTTCGCTTTTACTGATGCTTGGCGCTGCGCGGCGTGCGGTTGAAGGCGACCGTATGGTTCGCACTGGTGCATGGGATTTCTGGTCACCATCCTTCATGGTTGGCAAACAGGTGACCGGCCAGCGGCTTGGCATTGTTGGTATGGGCCGTGTTGGTCAGGCGATGGCGCGTAATGCCCGTGGTCTTGGCATGGATGTGCATTATTATAATCGCAACCCATTGCCGGCTGATTTGGCGCAGGGCGCAACCTATCACGATAGTCTGGAATCGCTTTTGCCGATATCTGATTTTCTGTCGCTTCACTGCCCAGCAACACCCCAGACGCGCGGTATGATGACTGCCGAAAAATTTGCCATGCTCCCTGATGGTGCGGTTTTTGTGAATGTGGCGCGTGGGGCATTGGTCGATGAAACCGCCTTGATGGCCGCGCTTGGCAGCGGCAAATTATCAGCCGCGGGTCTTGATTGTTTTGTCACCGAACCTGGTGGTAATCCGGCATTGGCTGGTTATGACAATGTGTTCATGTTGCCGCATATTGGCAGTTCAACCGGCGCCACGCGCGATGCCATGGGCTTTCGGGCGCTTGATAATCTTGACGCTTTTTTCAGCGGAAAACAGCCCCGCGACCTGCTATAGGCCGCTGCCGCTGGCCCGGTAAAAGGCAGTAATCATTTCACCTGACCATTGTTTGCTTTTTTAGCGACAAATTCGGCTGGTATTTCCCTTATCTTAGTTTTAGAATTTTGGGTCTTCGCCGATTTGTGCCTTTTCCCGGATTGTTGCGCGGCAAGCAATCGCCGTTTGTTTCATCTCTGGCCACTCGATGGGGCCAGCTTATCATCTTAGTTTGAGGAGTCAGTCCAATGCAGTTGCGTTCAAGCCCTTCATCGCCTTTTGGCCGCAAAGTCAAAATGGCAACCTATATTCTTGGTCTTGATGATCAGGTGACGCCGGTTCTAACCGATACGCTTGACCCCAATGACAGCATTTGCGAGGTCAATCCGCTTGGCAAGATCCCCGCGCTTGAAGATGATGGCACCACCTATTACGACAGCCGTGTGATCATGGAATATCTTGATGCCAAGGCTGGTGGTGGCAAAATCATTCCGGCAAGCGGTCCGGCGCGTTTTGAGGCATTGACCCGCGCGGCATTGATGGATGGTATTTTGGATGCGGCCATTCTTGTTATCTATGAGCGCCGTATGCGCCCTGAAGATAAATATGTTGAATCAGTGGTGGAACGCCAACGGGGCAAAATCATTCGTGGTCTTGAAGTGATCGCTGCAAACAACCCAAGCTATGGCAATGGCGCGATGCCTGATATCGGCGAAATTGGCCTCGCTTGTGTGCTGGATTATCTTGATTTCCGCAAACAGGTCAATTGGCGTGATCATGCGCCAAATCTTGCGTCATGGCTTGCTGATTTTGCCGCGGCCGTACCAGGCTATGATGAGAGCATGCCGCCAAAGGATTAGGCGGACTGGGTTCGGTTAGGACTGAAAAGGACAAGATCATGCGATTGCAAATCAGCCTTCCCCATGATGCCGCTGTGAAGATGGTATCGGTTGCCATTGATGCAGCGCGCGCCGAAAACATGCTTCCGCTGACCGTTGTTGTGCTGGATGCGGCTGGCAAGATTGTTGCTAGCCAATCCGAAGACGGGTCGGGGCTGATGCGGTTTGACATTGCGCGTGGCAAGGCATGGGGTGCGCTTGGTATGGGAATGTCTAGCCGTTTGATCCGTGACCGGCTGGCAAGCCGCCCGAGCTTTCAGGCGGCGCTTGCAACGGTTGCTGATGGCCAGTTTGTGCCAGTGCCGGGAGGCGTTCTGGTCATGGCTGAGGATGGCATGGTCATTGGTGCGGTTGGTGTGAGTGGCGATACATCCGAAAAAGACGAATATTGCGCGATCACCGCCATCATTGCCGCTGGCTTTCAAAGCGAGCCAGAAACGCCCGATGATAATTGGCGTGATTCGTCACTTTCAGGCCCGCCGGTAAAAGCGTGATCGCCAGATAAAATCCTAGGAATTTGTAAACCATTGGGTGCGAAGAATATGAAGGCCAAGCACCAACGCAACAAAGCCCGCCCCTGCCATCATGATCATCGTTGGTTGTTCGCCAACACCAAGCCATACCCAAAATGGGCCAATCACCATCTCTAGTAGCATCAACAGGCTGACAATCGCCGCGCTGGTATAGCGCGGTGCAAGATTTAAACAGGTAAAAGACACGGGAAGGATAATCAAACCCATGGTCAACACCGACCATAATGGCACATCGGTTATGCTGTTTAGGTCACTCAAAAACAAGCCAACAAACCCGCTGATCATCGCGCCAAGGGCGGCGGCGGGCAGAATGCCAAGATCATTATATTTGCGCGCCATGGTAAAGGTGAGGGCAAGACCAGCAGCGGTCAACACGCCAAAAACACCGCCAAGAAGAACCGACCCTTCAGGGCTGCCAATTGCATTGCCGCCATCCAGCACAACGACAATCACCCCGCCCATTGCCGCGGTGATGGCCAGCCAGCCAAGCCAGCCCTGACGCTCGCCAAGCATGAAATAGGATAAAATCGCGGCAAAGATGGGCATTGTCGCCACCGCCGTCAGAACCACGGTTGCCGATGTTTCAACAATGCCAAGGGTGAAGGTTGCCGAATTCATGCTAAAGGCGGTGATCACCAGCACCCCTTGCCAGCTGGCAAGACTGCGCCATTCGCGGCTGGCATTACGCGTTAGCAATAGCCGCCAAAGCAGCAAAGACATGGCCCCCATTAAAATGCCGCGCCAGCCCATCAAGGCCCAGCGTTCAAGTCCGGAAAGGCGAATCACCAATGTGTCAGGGGTTAGCACCAAAACACCGATAAGGGCCAATAAAGTGCCAAACCGCTGCGGGCTGCGGGCAAGTAATTCCATAAAATAGCGCGGCATAAAATGACCCTTGAAATCTATGATGTTCCCGATAAGACATTCATCAGGTTGGAGCGACAGTGCCGTGTGCGATAGGCGGTGTCAATCTGGATGCGAAGATAGGACAATCGGCCAGCTTGTCTGAATGTGATTTGCATTTCTTGTCGCTATAAAGGCAAAAATATGGGTGGATATTAACAAAGGTGAATCACGCAGAACTTTATTTAACGCCGATTCCGAAGAATCGCCCTCCATATAAGATTAACATCATAAGGTGAGGCGCTGCATGTCATGCAATATATCCCGTATTGTATACGAAAAGCGCCTTCCAATGGGTAATAATGCTGTTTTTGAGACCTAAAAAACCAAAAACCAAATGTTTGTAGAAAATTTTTCTGTGAACTGGGCGCGAATAGGGTTTTGCCATTGCTAAAATGGACATAGGAACAGTAACATGAATCGAAATTTACGTTTCACAATTATAAAGCTAATTTAAGAGGTGACACAATGAAGAAACTTTCGTTTTTATCTGCGCTTTGCG
>Ga0209138_1000222_pt1 | contig 58002 bp, 75 predicted proteins | sample SaaInl3SG_22_DNA_FD_184645 | JGI IMG/M metagenome (GOLD analysis project Ga0209138, IMG submission 184645) | Marine microbial communities from expanding oxygen minimum zones in the Saanich Inlet - ESP_153SG_22_DNA (SPAdes) (version 2) | ecosystem: Environmental > Aquatic > Marine > Intertidal...
TAATGTTAATAATGTTATAAAAAAAACCAAAACGTCAAAAATTTTTACACGATTAATTATATAAAAATATATATATATATAGAGAACAATAACTTCGACATTATATATTGAGAGTCAGTGTAGCAATAAACAAGTATAACTTGATTGTGTAGTAGTCGTGTTTGTCATCAGGTGTAATAAATTCCCAACCAAGAAGTAGTCTGTCGTGTGGAAAATGAAATTCAATTAAAAGTTGCCAGTCGCTCATATTAAATATTTTTTTATACCTTTGCTAAAATACTAAATTTAATTAAATATGAATCAAGGATATTCTCCTAAGGAGCTTCGCTTCGGTGAGGACGGCAGACAGAAACTAATCTCTGGAATCACAAAGCTATCAAACGCAGTTAAGAGTACGCTCGGCCCACAGGGCAACACAGTACTTATAGAATCACAAGAACATATTGGCGGCATTACTGTTACGAAAGACGGAGTTACAGTTGCTAAGTCTATTAACCTCATCGACCCAGTCGAGAACCTTGCAGTTCGTATGATGAAAGAGGCAGCCGACAAGACTGCCACTACGGCAGGTGATGGAACGACCACTGCGATAGTATTAACTGAGGCTATGGTAAAGAAAGGCACAGAGCTTATTGGTGATGGTGTAAACCGGACAGAGGTCCTGCGCCACATGGGTGAGCTTACGAAAGACATTATTAAGGGTTTAAAGCTAGACTCTAAAAAATTGTCTCAGCGAAAGATGAAAGACGTGGCTATTATTTCAGCCAACAATGACAAGGAGCTTGGGACTACGATTGCTAATGTATATAATGAGGTTGGTAAAGATGGTGTTGTAACTGTAGAGAAGTCACAGACTAGCGAGACTTACTACGAGACTACCAAGGGTATAAAGGTAGACAGGGGATATTCATCTCCATTGTTTATCAATGACCAGAAGAAAGACGAATGTATATTAGAGGACGTTAGTATCCTGGTATCTGATGCTGAGATAAGCAACATACTTCAGATAGAGGCTGTGTTGAAACCAATCATCCAGCAGAACAAGAAGCTACTTATCATTGCGCCTACATCGGTTAATGTAATTAACACGTTAGCGGCCAATGTTATGAAAAACAATTTAAAGATATGTAATATTCCTCCACCAAACTTTGGCTATAAGCAGCATGAGCTGATGCAGGACATCGCATATACTGTGGGAGCGACATACTTTTCAGAAAAAACTGGGGATGACCTGAGCATTATAAATGCTGATGACTTGGGCCATGCGGCCAAGGTGATAGTTGGACGTGGCTCAACAGTCATCCTTAAGGATGATTCTTCAGACCAAGATGCAATAGACGGAAGGGTAGCCGAGCTAAAGGGTTCTTTTGATTTGGCAAAAACAAAAACTGAAAAAGATTTCATCATGTCTAGGATAGCTTCGCTAACTGGAGGTATTGGTGTAATATATGTAGGTGGTAATACAGACCTAGAGCAGAAAGAGCTGTATGACAGAGTGGACGATGCGGTATGTGCAGTACGCTCAGCACTAGAGGAGGGCATACTTCCTGGCGGTGGCATGGCTCTTTATGGATTGGGATATGAGATATGTGAGCCTTGCTCACCCACAGCTGATGAAAAAATAGCTGCCAATATAATGAAGTATGCATTACAAGCACCAGCTAGACAGATTATAGCTAATGCAGGAAAAGACTTTGAAGAAATTTATTCTCGACCTCCGCATGTCGGTGAGGGTTATGATTTAAAAAATTCCCAATATGGGAACTTAATAAAGATGGGAGTTATTGACCCACTCAAAGTAACTAGGACTGCATTATTAAATGCTGTGTCAGTAGCAACCACAATACTATCAACTAATGCTATTGTAACTATGGCACGTTCATACGAAACTAAATAGATATGAAATGTAGTGTGTGCGAAAAAGAATTAATATGGGGAGGAGACCATAGTTATGAAGATTACGGAATGGAAGACGAAGGGATAGTATCTAACCACTCGTGTCCTAACGATGACTGCTCAGTAGAAACAATTTTAATTTATCAAACAACATGAAGCTAATAGGAAAAAATATTTTAATTGAAGTAATTCATGAAGAGGTTAAAACCTCATCAGGACTATTATTGTCTACTGAAGATACGTCTCAGTTTAGATACGGTAAAGGAAAAGTGATTGAGCCAGGAACTAATGTCGATGTCATAAGTAAGGGCGATGTTATCTACTATGACAAGCGCCAGGGATACACAATGCTTATAGAGAATAATAAGTTTACTGTAATTCAAGAGAGAGATGTAGTTGTAGTATTATAAATACTGTGGATTAAGAAAATGTGATGTATAGTCTAAAAATAATTCTTCTCCTGCTTCTATGTCTTGTAGGGCCTTTACTAATAAATCATTTGATTGATTATATAGAAAAGCTATATTCGGATTGGCTGAATGGTTAGTGTATCTACCTAGATATGTTTTATATGTATTATCAATAGAAGCCATTCCAATAAAACCATCTTTTAAAATTTTACGCTTAGCAAACATTCCATAACCATGTATGTTTGATTTTCTACGTTCTGCAAGATGAGACTTGACATCTATAACAGGTCCGGTATCTGATAGTTTGTTTAACTCTTCTATTGTTAGATTAAGTTTATCTAAAACATATTGAATATCAAAGTTCTTTTTTTGCATCACGAATCTCTTTGTTTATTTGAATTATAAAATTTCGATACACCTTGTCGGTGTATGACACGTTCTTAGCAAACATGGGGTTAAATGATGTACTGGTAGGAATCTCTTTACCCTCTAACTTTTTATATATACCACTTATTACTCTTTCAGTTTTGTATGATAACTGATATATTCCCTTTCTATTTCTAGAGCCTTTTCTGAAAACCTCAATCCAGCCATCTCTAAGTAATTTATCAAATCTATTAACGTCCCACGATAGTAGCTCATCAAACTCTTCAAACTTATCTTTAGAGAAATAATCTTCTGAGTATAGGAATAGCAGCATGTCTAAATCAGCTTGTGATAATCCGTACTTTGCTTTTATAAAATACCTGATAACCCTCCAGTATTTTAGATAATCAGAACCTTGAATATACATAAATTAAATTTTGTAACTTTGCAACAAAGATAATAAATTATGCCAGATAAGCCAGAAGACAAAACTGAAAAAAAAGTTGATAATAAAGTTGATAACGATGCTATTAACTTTAAGAATGCAGCAATAAATAAAATTAAAAATTTGCAAGCTGCTTTAGATAAAGAGAAAAGCAAAAAGAAAACGAAAAATCCACCAGTCGTTGTTGCAACTAGACTTCGAGGCATGAGAAGCTTTGGCGAAAATACTAAGGCAAGTAAAAGAAACGCATAATGGGACTAGCAATAGGTAATGGAAATGGAATACCATTTCAAGACAAAAGAAACGAAGACATACCAGACATATGTTTTATAATAACAGAGAACGATGAGTTCTGTGAACAAGAATTAGTAATTGGAGATAGTAGAATGTTTCCTGAGTTATGCGTAGCACCTTAAAAAAAAATAATTAAAAATGGCAAATAAGAAATTTTCACAATTTGAAATAAAAACAGACCCTAGTCAAGTTGATTTTCTAGTAGGTTACACAGGTCTAGAGAATATACAGATATCTACAGACGATTTACTTCCAGAAATAGTACAGCCAAAGTCTATTGTAGCAGGAACATTCCATAATTTATTTGGAGGCGACCCTGGGATTTTTGGTGACACATTAGAATTCGGCATACAAGCACTTCCGTTAAGCGACAGTTCATCGGTTTTGTGTGTTCCTTTTGATTGCAAAATTGTAGCTGCGTCTATAAAATTTATATCAAATGATGCAGTTTCTATTACAGCAGGTAACAGCTATCAAGTAAAGCTTTACAAGATGAATAATAATTCAGGGAAAACAACTGATGCGTCTAATTATGATTTTGTTGGAGATTTTAGCGGACTGTTATTAGATAGTTCTGACAGTGGAGGCTTTCCTTTTAAGACAAGCACAACTGAATTTATTCTGTCTGCAGGTGATATTATAAATGTATCTGGAGTTGAGTCTGGGACAATTTTATCTAGTGATGCGGAAATGGAAATGTCAATAGTGATACAACCAATATAAAGAATAATAAAATGGAAGAAATGAAGAAACCTTGTATAAAGGAATTATACCCAGGAAAGAAAAGAAGCGAGCTAGGCTCAATGGAAAAGGAAAGGGTAAGGGCTTGTAAGCAACAGCGCATCAGAGACTTTAAAAATAAAATGAAGGGCGTTGTGAAAAAAGTTGGAGAAGGTATTGAGGATGCCGCTAAAACAGTTAAGGAGGTTGCTACAGGAGAAAAGAAAATAACCATTACTGATGCCAAGAAAAAAAGCTAAACGTAAAGGAAATAAAATTTGTGCTGCAGGAATATCATGGGCTAAAAGAACCTTTGATAAATATCCGTCTGCGTATGCGAATATGGCTGCAAGCAAATACTGTAAAGACCCTAATTACGCTAAGGGAAAAAAGAAATAATTATGAATTGTAAAGGGTTAAAAAACAGAAAATTAAAAAAGTGTATGAAGGCTTATGTCAAGCAATCGACAAGGCAGTTTCCTACATTTAATCAAGAACAGGATACGATTATTACAACAAGCGGAACGAATCGTAGCGCAGTAACAGGACATCATACCATGAAACTACAAGCATACGGACAGGGCCAAGGAGAATCTAACAATTCATATTTTAGTGACGGAAGTTATATATCTAGAAATAAAGTAAAGAAAAAGAAGAAGTAATGGGTGAGCTTAAAAAATGGCGAGATGAGAAATGGGTAAGGATAGGAACGGATGGTACGATAAAAGGACCATGCGGAACTTCTAAGAACAAAAAGAACCCTGACCGATGTTTGCCGTTAGCTAAAGCTCGAAGTTTATCAAAAAGACAATTGGCTGCAACAGCTAGAAAGAAAAAGCAGGCTGGGAAGAAAGGAAAACAATTTGTTGCTAATACATCAGCGGCAAGAGTAAGAAACGCATAGTATGGCAGATAAAAGCAAAATGGCCTGCAATAAACCAAGGACCTCTGACAGAGCTGGTAAAAAGAAAATGGTAAAAGCTTGTGAGGGCGGAAAGGAAAAGCTAATTCACTTTGGTGCGAAAGGTTATGGACACAACTATTCAGCAGCTGCACGAAAGAGTTTTAAGGCACGTCACAAGTGCGGAACAGCAAAATCAAAACTAACAGCACGCTATTGGGCATGCAAGAATTTATGGGCCGGTAAGGGTGGTTCAACAAAGTCATCCCCAAAAACTCGTAAAGGAAAATATTAGTATCTTTGTATTATATTAATTGAAAAAATAAATAATAATGTCGTGTATAGGATTAACAGGTAAGGCTTTATTAGATTGTAAAAAAAAGAATAAGCTAAAAGCGTCCCCTGCACAAAAAGGGGATATGTATTATGATAATCAATATTACGATAAAAGTCATATGCGAAAAACACCAAAGCCAAAAATGAAAGACTTACCATTAGGGTCTACACCAAGAATGGAGGAATATGTAAAAAGAGGATGGAGATTAGATTCTACTGTTTCTAACGCAATTAAACGTAAGGCTAAAAAATAATTAAATGGGAAAAGCATTTATAAAATTAGGATTGTGGATTCAATCTGTATGGTGTAAGTTTCAATGTATATGGAATTCATGGACGCAAGCAATTAGTTTTAAAAACATTGATAAGTGTCCAAATAAATTATGTACTTGTAAAAAATGAAGTCAACAGGATTAGGAGATACCATCGAAAAAATAACTACCGCAACTGGAATTAAGAAAGTAGTTGATACTTTAAGCAAGGTGACAGGGAAACCTTGTGGATGCAATCAGCGTAGAGATAGTTTAAATAGAAAATTCCCTTACAGTAAATAAAAAAAAATGGCATATACAAAATTAACAGCTAATAGAGCCGCTGTAGTAACCCCAAGCGACACAGACTTGATACCAAATGTATCAAACCCTGATGGGATAAACAACGGATGTGCTTTATACATAGGATTACCAGGGAACGTAAGAGTTCAAACAGCAGGCGGTGATGATGTAATATTTGTTGGATGTTATGCAGGACAGTTTTTCCCTGTAAACGTGGTTCAAGTTTACAATACAGGCACAACTGCCGGAGAAATAGTAGCACTATGGTAGGATATATCCAAAACAATAGCGCACTATTAGATATAGAAGTAGAGTATATACTTGTTAAAGAATAATGAATTTGCAAGATATTAAAATATACGCCATTAACTTTTTTAGCCTTGCTATTTCAATGACTCACGTAGAAATGGTTTTAAAATTAATTCTATTAGTAGCTTCTATAGTATATACAGCTCAAAGAATATGGATTAATTATAATGAAAAGAAAGATAAATAAGATTATTATTCATTGCTCAGCAACTCCGCCAGATATGGATGTAGATGCGAAAACAGTAGATGAATGGCACAGACAAAGAGGGTGGTCAGGAATTGGCTACCATTTTTTTATTAAGAGAGATGGTCATATACAACTTGGTAGACCATTAGAAAAATCAGGAGCTCATACAAAAGGATATAACAAAAACTCTATAGGAGTATGTTACGCAGGTGGAGTGGATTCAGATATGTGTCCAGAGGACAATAGAACAAGCGCACAGATAGCTAGCTTTCTTTCATTATTAAGATTACTTAAAAATATATATCCTGAAGCTGTTATACATGGCCATAGGGATTTTTCAACCAAAGCTTGTCCAAGCTTTGACGCAACTAATGAATATAAAGGATTATGAAAAAAATTATACAATGGTTAACAGGCGGTGTTATAAAACAAGTGGGAACTGTTATTGATGACCTAGTAACTACAGACGAAGAAAGACTAGAAGCAAAACAAAAAATCCAAGAGATATTAGAGCAGGCTGATAAAGAGGCGCAGCAACAAGTAAGCGAGCGCTGGAAGTATGACATGCAATCAGATAGTTGGCTCTCGAAAAATATAAGGCCTATGGTTCTTATATATCTTACAATTATATTTACAGCTTTATGCTTTACTGATGGCAATATTGGTGAGTTTCAAATAGCAGAAGCTTATATCCCAATTTTTCAAACCTTACTAGTAACTGTGTATGGCGCATATTTTGTGGGCCGGAGCTGGGAGAAAAGCAGAAAAAACAATCAAGAATAAAATTCATATCTTTGTAGAATAAATTAAATTTAAAATTATGTCAAAACAACAATTATCAAAAGAAGAGCTAACTAATTTACAAGAATTAAATAACTCTTTTACGCAAGCTAAAATATCTTTAGGTGATACTGAGCTACAGAAGGCAACCATCTTAAGTGGAATTCAGAAAATCAAAAGTGATTTTGCTAAATTAGAAAACGAACTAATAAAAAAATATGGCGAAGATTCAGTTATAAATTTACAGACTGGAGAGGTAGCCGAGAAAAAAGAATAGAACATGGCTAAAATTAGTAATACTTTATCATACCCTAATCAGTTACCAATTGAGGGGGGTGATTATTTAATTGGAACAGCTGCAAACTCAACACCGATTGTAAAGCAGACAAAAACTTTTACATTAGGAGATATTGCTAATTTTGTTATTGACCAAGCTTTTGATGGCTGTTCTTATAGGCTTCCTATATTTACCGCTAGCTCAGCAGGACAGGAATCTTTTAAGCTAGTTAACTCATTATTTTATCAAGATGTAGCGACTAATACTGTAAAGGACCCATGTGAGGTTCCTAGCGGTACAATAGTTTATCTAGACAATGGAAGCGGTGTTGGTAGTTTAAGTATAGCTCAAGACTTAACAGTAGGAAGAAATACTTTAATTTACGGAACAACTACTCTTGAGAGTTTAACAAATGTAAATGGAGGAATATATTTTAATTCTGCAATTTATGATGCAAACGGAGACATTGGAAATAGTGAGCAGGTATTAGTTTCGGACTCATCTGGAAGTGTCACTTGGCAAAACTTTCAAGGCTCAGGCCTTGAGTTCCAAGGCGCTTGGAATGCTCAATTAGATATACCTAATTTACAGTCGATACCTTTAATACCTGGTAATACAGGAAAGTATTGGGTTGTGTCTGTTGCAGGAGCAACAGACTTAGGTGGGATTACTGATTGGGAATCACAAGACTGGGCAATTATTTCAGAAGATAATGCAGGTAATGTATTTTGGGATAAGATAGATAACAGCCCTGCTATTACAGGTTCAGGCACAATAAACACTTTACCTCTTTGGACAGGTACTCAGATATTGGGAGACTCTTTAGTTACTCAAGACGCTGACCCAGCAACCAACCCTTTAGTTACTGTTAATGGAAACATTATAATCGGAAGCAATCAAGCTTCTTTAACAGGTATAGAGTCTAACGATAACTTTGAATTATTTCTTGGGGAAAGTACAGCTAGTCAAATTAGCTTAAATGGACAGAACAATAGTTTAGCAGGAGGATATTTCTTAGCTAAGTGGAAAGGGGATACAGGTACTTTTAACACATCAACAGGAAGACTTCTTATTCAAGACATGCCAAACGGCATATTTAACTTTGATGCTAGAGTAGAGAGAGAAATAGCAAATACTTCAGGAACTTACGCTAAATTATTTCAAGTTACTGAGGGATATGGAAACCACAAATTTTCTATAACTCAAGACGGAGGAGATACCGCTCAAGGAAATAGAGGACCGTCTTTTAATTTAGGTGGAGTGGCCTATGCTAACGGAGCAAATGCCGTTGCTATGGGTACTGCAACAACAGCATTTGGAAATGGCTCTTTGGCAGCTAACTTTTTAACATTAGCTTCTGGAGCAGGTGCGTCAGCATTCGGACTTTCAACTGAATCCTCAGCGTTAGCCTCAGCTGCTTTTGGAAATAAGACATTAGCTTCTGGACCTTACTCAATATCAAGTGGTCAAGATACAATAGCATCAGGGCAATCATCTGTAGCCATTGGCGAAAAGGGAGAAGCCTCAGGAAATAATACATTTGTATCTGGATTTGGTGGAACAGCAAGCGCAAACAACGCTGTTAAATTTGGATTTGGTGGAACAGCAAGCGCACCAAACTCCCTGGCTTTAGGATTTGAATCTACAGCAGGAGCAGACGGTTCGGTGGCGTCAGGATTTCAAAATACAATATCTTCAGGAGCAGATTATTCATTTGCTTCAGGTAAGACCAATACCATTTCAGGTGTTCATAGCGCAGTATTTGGTAATAATAATAATATTGACGGTTCAAATTCATTAGCTTTCGGTAACAACAATGTTGTGACTGCAGATTCTTCAATAGTCGGAGGAGGGGGTAATACTATTTACACAGGAGTAAACTCTGCAATTTTTGGAACTGGCTGCAGAATAAATGCTACTACATCATTTGTAGTAGGAAGAAGTAATATAGTAAACGCAGGAGCAGATTATTCTGCTTTGTTTGGCGAAAACAATGTTGCGACAGGAGGAGAGAGAGCTTTTGCTACAGGAAAAGGCAACCAAGTTCTAGATAAGAATACTTTTGCTACAGGCGTGAATAATGAGGTTTTAGCGGAGAACGCATTTGCCGCAGGCTCTGGAAATATTTCCACAGCATTTCAATCGGCTGCTTTTGGATTTTCAACTGAAGCTAGAGGAAACAACTCATTTACATTTGGAGAAAACTCCATAGCATCTAACGTAAATTCATTTGCAGGAGGAAAAAATACAAACGCAAGTGCAGAAAGAGCTGTAGCACTTGGGAATGGAACTATAAGTTCAGGCCCAAATGCATTTTCCATAGGGGTTAGCAATTCCTCTACTGCAGCGAACTCGGTATCATTTGGACAAAGCAATACTGCAAGTGGATTGCAGTCGTTTGCCACAGGGAATACCAACACAGTTAGCGGAAATAATGCATCTGCTTTTGGGCAATATCATACTGTTTCAGGAAATCAAGGATTTACTGCAGGAGGGATGAATCAAATTATTGGACCAACAGGAATTGCTTTAGGAGCAGGCAATAATATTAATTCTGCCGCAGGAATTGCAATAGGGTCAAGCATTACTGTTAGTAATGCTCAAGGAGTTGCAATAGGAAAAGATATCATATTAAATGATTCGAGTCCTACATTTGCTTTTGGATGGCAGCTAACTGATTCAACTTCCATACAAGGTCAGGTTGTAATAGGACAGTACAACGCACTATCTGCTGCTAAAGTAGTAATAGGTGCAGGAAGTGTTGTTACAGGATTAAATGCAATTGAAGCATATACAAGTCACATTGCTCTTGGAGCTTATGGAAACGGAACTGTTGTACAAGATACTAAAACTTCTTATAATTTAAAAGTTGATTCAACAGGAAAAGTTTTTGAAGATTTAGCAACAAGTTTTTATACTTATACAGCTTTGATATCTCAGGCAGGAACTGCCGCTCCTACAGCAAATGTTTTATTCAATACGATTCCATCAGGATTTTTAACGTGGAGTAGAAACGCAGGCGGAGATTATTCATTAACTTCAACCTCAACTCCGTTCACTTCAGGAAAAACAATTGTTTTTGTAAATGGTGGTAGTGCAGAAAACAACCATGATATAGCGTGGGAAAGAATAAGCGATAGCGAAATAAAAATATTAACACATAATAGTGACGGTAAGTTAACCAATGGCTCATTAGAAATTAGAGTTTATCAATAAAAAATAATATGGCAGCAACAATAACATGGACAATTTTAACAATGGAGTATGATACATCAACGGCTCCAGGTGAATTAATAGTTACATCTGCGATACAAGCAAATGATGGCATTGGGTATGCTAGAAAAGTATATCAATCTAAATTGTCTGGAGTGGTAGGTGCACCTCCACTTACGCCATACAACCAATTAACAGAAGCTCAAGTAATAGCTCTTGTGCAGGCTGATTTAGGAGCAACTGTAGTTGCTGATGGAGAAGCTTACGTTACAACTTATTCGGCTATTAAGAAGCAACAAATAGAAGATATAGGTACATCAAGTGGACTGCCTTGGCAACCGCCTGTTGACCCAGTAGGGTAAATAATTAATAATAAAATTTAATATAATGGATATAAGAAAAATATCTGTCGGTCCAGATTATAAATCTGGAGCTATGCATTACTTAGTAGGTCAAGATGTTCTTAACGGAACACACAGGATTCATTTAATTAAATATGATTCTGATTTACAGTCCTATAAAATATACATAGAAGAAGATGATGTTGTTATTCTTTGGAAAGAGTTTAGTTCTACTATGCCGGTATCCATTGAATACAACATAAACTTTTGAAATCACCAACTGACTTTATAGTAACACCTAGAGAAGATAAAAGATATTCCAACACAAAAAATATTGGTGGGATAGATTTTCTTGTTAGCTCATCTGAAGAAGATGCCAGGTACTCAAACAGGTATGCTGAAGTAAAAGCACTGCCTATAAACTATTGTGGCCCTATAGAAATAGGAGATACCTTATTGGTACACCACAATGTTTTTAAATTCTACAACGACATTAAAGGGAGAAGAAAAAGTGGCAAGAGCTTTTTAAAAGACAACTTATTTTTAGTAGACAATGAGCAGTTCTTTATGTATAAGAAAAATAATGTTTGGCATGCACATGACAGATATTGCTACATTAAGCCTGTTGAAACAAAAGAATCTATTATATTTAAGAATACTAAAGAAGAACCCTTAGTTGGCATAGTTAAGATTCCTAATCAAAACTTAATTAAGCAAGGCGTTAATAAAGGAGACTTAATATCTTTTAAGCCTGACAGCGAATATGAGTTTGAGGTTGATGGGGAAAAACTATATAGAATGTTTGACCATCAAATAACAATGATATTATGAAATCAAACAGAGAAATTAAATTAGAAATTATTGATGCAGCCAGAAGGGCTGTTCACCAGTTAATTAAAGTTGCCAAAGAAGATATTATCAAGCCAGACCCTCAAGATGATTTGGCTGCAGATAGACTTAAGAATGCAGCAGCTACTAAGAAGCTTGCGATATTTGATGCGTTTGAAATACTAAGTAGAATAGAGGCAGAGAAAGAAGCTTTATCTCTAGCAGAAAGTAATAACAAAGTAGATACAAAACAAGGGTTTGCAGAACGTAGGTCAAAATAACGACATGTATAAAGTGGTACAAGATTATGTACCTAAATCCGTACTTACCAATAAGAATAATAAAAAAAGCTGGGAGTATGGGTATAACAAGAAATACGACTTTGTTTGTATATCTAGAAGCGGCGAGCTTGGGGATATAATAAACATACAAGGTCTTATTATTGGTTTACCTAAACAACCAAAAAAAACATACTCACGCTCAAATAAAAAAGCTGAGCAATACTGGGAAAGAATAGATATCCCAAAACCTCTCACCAAAATTCAATCTATATTTCAATGGAATGAAATGCCTAGTGAGTTTAAAAACAACTGGGTTGATTATATAGAGAATGAATTTGACAATAGAGAGCTAGGATATTGGTTCATGAATAATGGAGTTCCTACATACATATCAGGAGCTCACTACATGTACTTGCAATGGACATCTATAGATGTTGGTTACCCAGATTACAGAGAAGCTAATAGAATATTTTATTTGTATTGGGAGGCATGCAAAGCTGACAATAGAAGTTTTGGAATGACTTATCTAAAAATAAGACGTTCAGGATTTTCTTATATGGGCTCTTCAGAAAGTGTCAATACAGGAACTCTAGCAAAAGATTCAAGGGTTGGTATACTATCTAAAACAGGAGCAGACGCTAAGAAAATGTTTACTGATAAAGTTGTTCCTATAGCAAACAGATTGCCGTTCTTCTTCAAGCCTATACAAGATGGTATGGATAAACCTAAAACAGAGTTAGCGTTTAGGATACCTGCTTCTAAAATAACAAAGAAGAACATGTATGATGCTGATAAGGAAGAGCTGTTAGGACTAGACACAACTATAGATTGGAAGAACACAGATGACAACTCTTATGATGGTGAGAAGTTATTATTGTTAGTTCATGATGAAAGTGGTAAGTGGATTAAACCTAATAATATTTTAAACAACTGGAGAGTTACAAAAACTTGTTTGCGTTTAGGAAGTAAGATTATAGGCAAATGTATGATGGGCTCTACGTCCAATGCATTAAACAAGGGTGGAGATAATTTTAAAAAACTATATGAGGATTCAGCATTAACTAAACGAAACTCAAATGGTCAAACCAAAAGTGGATTATATTCACTTTTCGTACCTATGGAATGGAACATGGAAGGTTTTATAGATAGATATGGGATGCCGGTATTTAGAAAACCTGAGGAAAAAACAATTGGAATTGATGGTGAGGTTATTGAAAACGGAGCTATAGATTACTGGGAGGCAGAGGTAGATAGTTTAAAAAACGACCCTGATGCTTTGAACGAATTTTATAGACAGTTTCCCAGAACAGAATCACACGCCTTTAGGGATGAAAGTAAACAGTCTTTATTTAATCTTACAAAAATATATCAACAGATTGATTATAACGATTCCGTTATAAAAGAACACCACCTAACTAGAGGTTCGTTTTCTTGGAAGGATGGAATAAAAGACTCTAAGGTTATATGGACACCTAACAATCGTGGAAGATTTTTAGTCTCATGGACACCTAACAAAAATCTACAGAATATGGTTATAAATAGAAATGGCAAAAAGATGCCAGGGAATGAACACCTTGGTGCTTTTGGCTGTGATAGCTATGACATATCTGGAACAGTAGGAGGTAGAGGTTCTAATGGTGCACTTCATGGATTAACTAAGTTTAATATGGATGAAGCTCCCAGCAATGAATTCTTTTTAGAATATGTAGCAAGACCTCAAACAGCTGAGATATTTTTTGAAGAGGTGTTGATGGCCTGTGTTTTTTACGGAATGCCAATACTTGTTGAGAATAATAAACCTAGGCTTTTGTATCATTTTAAGAATAGAGGATACAGGGCTTTTAGTATGAATAGACCTGATAAGATTTTTAATAAACTGTCAAGAACAGAAAAAGAATTGGGAGGTATACCAAACTCTAGTGAGGATATAAAACAGGCGCATGCAGCTGCAATAGAATCATATATCGAAAAGCATATAGGATTAGATATGGAGGGAACTTTTAGAGACTCTGACCTTATGGGTTCTATGCCTTTTACTAGAACCTTAGAAGACTGGGCAAAGTTTGATATAGGCAACCGAACAAGGTTTGATGCCTCTATTAGTAGTGGATTAGCCATAATGGCTTGCCAGAAGCATTTATATACACCTGAAAAGAAAAGCTCAAAAATTTCCATTAACTTTGCAAGGTATACCAATAAGGGATTAACAAGCGATTTAATTAGATAGATGAAAGAAGTTAAAGTAAATATCTCATCTGCAGGCTTCCCTAGTCAATTTGTATCAGATGCCGAAAAAGCCACTGATGAGTTTGGCTTACAGATAGGGCAGGCAATACAGTATGAGTGGTTTAGAAAAGACGGAAATGGCTGTCGTTACTATAACCAATGGAGGGATTTTCACAGATTACGTTTATATGCAAGAGGAGAACAATCAGTAGGTAAATACAAAAACGAATTAGCTGTAGACGGAGACTTATCTTATCTTAATTTAGATTGGACTCCTGTACCTATACTGCCTAAGTTTGTAGATATTGTAGTTAACGGAATGTCTGACAGGCTTTTTAAAGTAAAGGCTTATGCTCAAGATGCGCTATCCCAAGGTAAAAGAAGTAAGTATCAAGATATGGTTGAAGGCCAGATGGCTGCTAAAGACATACTCTTAGATATTAAAGACATGACAGGAGCAGACCCATTTACAATGGACCCTGATTCTCTTCCTGAAAATGACGAAGAACTTACACTGTACATGCAGCTTAATTATAAGCCAGCTATAGAAATAGCTGAAGAGGAAGCTATTGATACTATGTTTGAAGAAAATCATTATGTAGACGCTCGTAAAAGAATTGACTACGACTTAACTGTACTGGGGATAGGCTGTGCAAAGCATGAATTCCTGCCAGGTTCTGGAGTTGAGGTTAAGTATGTTGACCCTGCAAACATAGTATACAGCTATACAGAAGACCCACACTTTAAAGATTGTTTTTATTGGGGTGAAATTAAAGTAGTTCCAATTACAGAGCTGCTTAAAATAGACCAGAGTTTAACTAACGATGATTTAGATAAAATATCTAAATATAGTCAGAGCTGGTATGATTATTACAACACAGCACAGTATCAACAAAACGATATTTTTTATAGAGACACAGTAACCTTAATGTATTTTAATTATAAGACCACAAAGAAGATGGTTTATAAAAAAAAGGTTACAGATACTGGAGCTAAAAAAATGATAGAGAAAGATGACCAGTTCAACCCTCCGCCAGAAATGATGGAGGATGGGAAGTTTGAGAAGGTCTCTAAAACTATTGACGTTTGGTATGATGGAATAATGGTGATGGGTACTGATATTCTTTTGAAGTGGGAGCTCGCTAGTAATATGGTTCGCCCTCAGTCTTCTTCACAACATGCGTTGCCAAACTATGTGGCTGTAGCACCAAGAATGTATAAAGGGGTTATTGAATCGTTAGTAAGAAGAATGATTCCATTCGCTGATTTAATTCAGATTACACACTTAAAACTACAACAAGTCATAGCTAGAGTCGTTCCGGATGGGGTCTTTATTGATGCAGACGGATTGAACGAAGTTGACTTGGGTACAGGTGCGGCATATAATCCAGAGGATGCACTAAGATTGTACTTTCAGACAGGTTCTGTAATAGGTAGAAGCTACACTCAGGATGGAGATTTTAATCAAGCAAGAGTTCCTATACAACAGCTAACCTCAAACAGTGGAGCTAGTAAAACTCAGATGCTTATTACAAACTATAATCATTATCTTAATATGATTAGAACTGTAACTGGCCTTAATGAAGCTAGGGATGGTTCAACACCTGACCCTAATTCTTTAGTTGGATTACAAAAGCTTGCTGCATTAAACTCTAACACAGCAACTAGACATATACTTCAAGGGAGTTTATATATTTACAGAACACTAGCAGAGGCTCTAACGTATAGAGTAGCGGATATATTAGAATACTCTGATTTTAAGGAAGACTTTATAAATAAAATAGGTAAGTATAACGTAAGTATACTTAACGATATATCTGATTTATATATTTATGACTTTGGTATTTTTATTGAAGTTTCTCCTGATGAAGAGGAAAAAGCTCAGCTTGAACAAAATATACAAATGGCATTATCTAAAAGTGATATAAACTTAGAGGATGCTATTGATATCCGAGAAATAAAAAATATCAAACTAGCCAATCAATTACTAAAGGTTAAGCGTAAACAGAAGCAAGAGCGTGATGAAAAGAACGCTATGCTTCAGCAACAGATGCAGGCGGCCACACAGTTGAAGTCTCAACAAATGGCAGCTCAAACAGCAATGCAAAAATCTCAAGCAGAGATGAATGCTAAGATGCAAATTAAACAAGCGGAGATAGCTTTTGAAATTGAGAAGATGAAGAATGAAGCTCAGCTAAAAAGTCAACTAATGGCTGAAGAGTTTAATTACAATCAACAGTTAAGGGGTATGGCAGAGCAAGCTTTATCTCAAAGAGAGGTTCAAAGAGAAACAGCTAAGGCAGGGCGTATTAGTCAGCAGAACACAGAGCAATCAAAGCTGATTAATCAAAGGAAAAATAACTTACCACCTCAAAGCTTTGAATCTAATGAAGATAGCTTAGATGGGTTTGATTTAGCGGAGTTCGACCCTAGGTAAAGTAAATAAATTATAATTATTTAATGTACTATATTTGTACTAAAATTTAATCTAATGGAAATAAAAGTAAAAGAAGTAGGTGTTGTTGAAGAAAAATCAGCAGTAGAAGTAGAGGAAACTCTAATTGAAAAAGTTGAACAGCAACACGAAGAGCAGACACAGCCAGAAGCTGTAGAGCAAACCGAAGCTCCAGAGGAAACGCAAGGTGCTGAACTAAAAGAAGAAGAAGTTCTTAATTTTATTAAGAATAGATATGATAAAGACATATCATCGGTAGACCAATTGTTTGCAGAAAAAGAAAGCAACGATAAATTACCAGAAGATGTGTCGGCATATTTTGAGTATAAAAAGAAAACTGGTCGTGGCATTGAAGATTATGTTAAATTAAACAGAGACTTCGATTCCTTAGATGAAGACCAAATTTTAACTGAGTATCTTTTAGCTACCGAAGAAGGTATTGATAAAGAGGATGTTGAGTTGTTAATGGAAGATTATTCCTATGACGAAGAACTTGATGATGAATCTGATATTAAAAGAGCTAAGTTAAAAAAGAAAAAGGCAATTGTAAAAGCTAAGAAGTTTTTCAATGAACAAAAAGAAATGTATCACCAGCCGCTTGAGTCAAGCGCAACTGGTATTTCTGAGGACAATGAAGACTACAAGGCGTACAAGCAATATGTTGAGAATGCAAAGACTCAGTCAGAAGAGCAGTCTAGGAAAGTAGATTTCTTTGAAAAAGAAACTGACAAGGTGCTAAATCAAGACTTTAAAGGTTTTAAGGTCAGTATTGATGAAGCTAATTTGTTATACAATCCAGGAGGTTCTGTGGAGGAAATTAGAAAGTCTCAATCAAGCGTTATTAATTTTATTAATAATCATTTGAATGAGGACGGATTAGTTAAAAACGCAGCTGAGTATCATAAAGCATTATCGGCAGCAATGAACCCTGACAAGTTCGCAAGGTTTTTTTACGAGCAAGGCAAGGCAGCAGCAACGGACGATGTAACTAGAAAGATGAAAAACATCAATATGTCTACACGTTCTGCTCCTGAAGTTACTTCTAAAGGAGGAACTCAGTTTCGTGCAATCAATCCAAGTGAAGGAAAGGGTTTAAGAATTAAGAGTATTAAACGAAAAAATTAACAACATTTTAAAAATTAAAAAATGGCAGGACAATTATTAGGCCCAAATACTACTCCGGTAGGACCAGGATTTGCGCTACAGCCAGCACCACAACAAGTGCCGTTGGCTACAAACTATATTACTGATTTCAACTTTTTGAATCAGTACTTACCAGATACGTATGAAAAAGAATTTGAGCGTTATGGTAACAGAACTATTTCTTCTTTCTTACGTTTAGTAGGAGCTGAGCTACCAAGTAACTCAGACTTAGTAAAGTGGGCAGAGCAAGGAAGACTACACACTAAATATACACAAGTTGGTACAGGAGCAGTAGTTGCTGGAGACAACGTAACATTTGATATTAACGATGCGTTAGTACCAGACCGAGCTGCAACAGGCTTATCAGCTGGAACTATTGCTATTCGTGTAGGTCAAACTTTAGTTGTTACTAACAATGACGGTTCAGGAGAATTCAAAGGAATTGTAACAGCAGTAGGTGTTGCAGGAGGATTGAACGCTAACCAGATTAGTGTAGCTTTCTACAATGCTCAAGGTTATACAGGTGGTACAGGAGCAGGTAATGCTGATGCAACTATCTTTATCTATGGTTCTGAATTCAAAAAAGGAAGCAATGGAATGCAAGGTTCTTTAGAGGCTGAAGATGAAATCTTCGACAACTCTCCAATCATCATCAAAGATAAGTATGCAGTATCAGGTTCTGATATGGCACAAATCGGATGGATTGAAGTGACTACTGAGAACGGAGCTTCAGGATACCTATGGTACTTGAAGTCTGAGCACGAAACTCGTTTACGTTTTGATGACTACCTAGAAACAGCTATGATTGAAGCAGTACCAGCAGAAGCAGGTTCTGGAGCAATTGCAGCAGGTGGAGATGTAGGAAACAAAGGTTCTGAGGGTGTATTCCATGCAGTAGAAAATAGAGGAAATGTATGGGCAGGTGGTAACCCAACTGCACTAGCAGATTTCGATACTATCATTTCTCGTTTAGATAAGCAAGGTGCGATTGAAGAAAACGTACTTTTCTTAAACAGACAGTTTGGATTTGACATTGATGACATGTTAGCTGAGCTTAACGGTTCTGCTCAAGTAGGTGCTAATGGTACTTCTTATGGTTTGTTTGATAACGACCAAGAGATGGCATTAAACCTTGGATTCACTGGATTCCGTAGAGGTTATGACTTCTATAAGTCTGACTGGAAATACTTAAACGACCCAACTATGCGTGGTGGTTTAACTGGAACTGGAGCTGTAAATGGATTGTTAGTGCCAGCAGGTTCTACAACTGTTTATGACCAAATCCTTGGAAAGAATGCTAAGCGTCCTTTCTTACATGTACGTTACAGAGCTTCTGAAACTGAAGACAGAAAGTACAAGACTTGGATTACAGGTTCAGCTGGTGGTGCAGCAACATCTGATTTAGATGCGATGGAAGTAAACTTCCTATCTGAAAGATGTGTATGTACTATGGGTGCAAATAACTTTGTGATTTTCCAATCATAAATTAAATATGTAATTACTACCCTTGTTATTGTGACGAGGGTAGTTATTACTTTTATTAAATCTAAATTATAATCAAATGAAAAAAAATGTATTGGTCAATAAGACCTATAAACTTACCAAAGACGCAGCGCCACTTTCTTTTATGCTGCCAACTAGAAACTCAAACAGATATCCTTTAATGTACTTTGATGAAAGTACAGGAACTAACAGAGCCTTACGATATGCAAGAAACCAAAAAAGCCCATTTGAAGATGAGCAGGATGGTAATGCTATTGTAGAGCCAATTGTTTTTGAAGATGGATTTTTATCTGTACCAAGAACAAATCCAACCCTTCAAGAGTTCTTACACTATCACCCAATGAATGGAAATAAGTTTGTTGAGGTTAATACTGAGAAAGATGCTCAGAAAGAAATGGATGTTTTGAATGCTAGAGTAGATGCTCTTATAGAGGCTCGTCAATTAGACATTGAGCAAGTAGAAGCTTTAGCTAGAGTTTTATTTAATACAGATGTTTCTAGAACCACCTCTTCTGAATTAAGAAGAGATATATTAATATACGCAGAGCAAGAACCAGATTTTTTCTTGCGAGCTGTAAAAGACCCTGGGTTAAAATTAAATTCTAAAGTTCAAGAGTTTTTTGCTCATAAGGTATTAATATTTAAAAACAACAAGAAGGATGTATACTTTAATACAGACAAGAATAAAAAGAGAATGGTAAACATTCCTTTTGGAGAAGACCCATTCTACGTAGTAGCAGGGTATCTTCAATCTGATGAAGGTATTGAAATATTAAGGTTTCTTGAAAAAAACTTGGATAATAAAAAATAATTATTACATTTGCAATAGAAGTGTTCATAATAATAAAGGAGCTGATTACTCCAACCAATCAAGAAGAGGCTGCAGAAATGCATCCTCTTTTTTTTTACTTATCTTTGTATTAAATAAATTAACAGATGAGCATAATAAATTCAGTACGAGAAACTGTACTGTCAGTTCTTAATAAAAATAACTATGGGTACATAACTCCTAGTGATTTTAATTTATATGCCAAGCAAGCTCAGCTAGATATTTTTGAAGATTATTTCTATCAATATAATTATCAAGTTACTAAAGAGAATGCTCGGCAATCAGGAGTTGGATTGGCAGATATAAAACAAATATATCAAGACGCTATAGAGATATTTTCAGAGCAAGAGTTTCTTGTTCCAGTATATCTTAATGGCGCTAGTGAGGTTATTGTTTCTCCATCCGCAACATCTACTTACAGTGCACCTACAACAGCTACCACAGGCTCTGACTATTATTTAATAAATAAAGTTTTACTACTAACAAGATACTTAGTTGATAATAGTACTAATACATTATCATTTACTCAAGAGTTGGTTGATAACACTAAAAACTTTTTTGCGTTAGGAGTTCAGCCAGGTGATGTTGTTGTAAATTTAGACACTGGAGATACAGCTAATGTTAGGTATTTAAGCCCATCGGCTACCGACACCTTGACATTAGATAGTAATATTTTTCCAAATGCAGGAGCTGAGTATACAATTCTTACGACTATGCAGGGTGTGAATGAATGTGAGAAAGTGACAAATAAAAAAATCACACAGCTTAACATGTCTAATCTAACCAAGCCTACGGAGTTATTTCCGGCTTATTCTCAGAATGGAGAAGTTATACAGATATACCCTCAAAACTTTCAGTGGGGAGCAGGTGTAATAAACTCTGGATTAACATCAGCCGGTAGAATTCTATGTCAGTATATTAGATACCCTAAAGACCCTAAGTGGACTTACGCTCAGTTAGTTGGAGGAGAACCTTCTTTTAACCAATCAGATGCTCTTTATCAAGACTTTGAAATACCTCTTGAAGACGAACCTACATTAGTAAATAAGATATTACAATACGCAGGTATGTCAATTAGAGAGGTATCGGCAATACAGTTTGGCCAGTCGATGGAGATGAGAGAAACACAAAATGAAAAATAATGGCATACTTAACAGAATATCAATATTACGAGAACAATGGAAATGCTCCTGAGGATGCTAACTGGGGGTCGTATCAATACGTAAGCTTGTATGACATAGTCAACAACTTTATGTTAATGTATGCAGGAAACCATAGCTTAGTTAACAACGAGGAAAGATATAAGATTTTATTTCACGCAAAACGAGCTGTTCAAGAATTAAACTATGATGCATTTAAGGAATTAAAAATATTAGAGCTGGATGTATGTGACACATTAAGATATGTACTTCCTTTAGATTATGTAAACTGGGTAAGAATATCTTTATATAAAGATGGTGTTCTTAGACCGCTTACAGAAAACATTCAAACAAACTGGAGTGACGCATATCTTCAAGACAACAATTGTAGAATACTGTTTGACCATGATGGAAACATTTTAAAGCCCTCTACGTCAACTATCGACATGCAAAGGATAGAAGGTACTAAAAAAAGTATTTACCTCAACGAGCAAAGCCCATACAACGACAGAGAGGGGTATTGTGTAGATGGAGATTGGTATTTTGATTATGGTATAGGTGCTCAGTATGGATTAAATACTGAAACCGCAAACTTTAATCCTACGTTTAAAATAAATAAAAAGGCTGGGGTTATTAACTTCAGTTCTGATATGGCAGGTGAGTTGTGTATATTAGAATATGTTTCTGATGGAATGGAAGGTGGTGATGATTCACAAATAAGTGTTAATAAACTATTTGAGGAATATGTTTACGCTTATGTTCAATACGCTATATTGAATGCTAAGTTTGGTGTACAAGAATATGTTGTTGCAAGAGCAAGAAAAAGAAGCTCTGCGTTACTAAGAAACGCTAAGCTTAGAATTAGTAATATACATCCTGGTCGTTTGATTCAAAACATCAGAGGTATGGATAAGTGGATTAAGTAAGCATGGCAGAAACTACTAGAAATTTTATCGCAGGTCGAATGAACAAAAGCGTTGATGAACGCTTGATTCCTAATGGTGAGTATGTTGATGCTATGAATGTTAGGCTAGGCTCTACTGAAGAATCTGAGGTTGGTTCTCTTGAGAATACAAGAGGAAACAAGCAGTTAACATCTTTGAGCTATAATGGAGTTCCTTTAAGTGACCAAGCTAAATGTATTGGTGCTTATGAAGATGGCCAGAGAGAAACATTATATTGGTTTGTTCATGACCCAGCAAATCTCGTTGGAATAGTAGACATGGTTGTGTCATACAACGTTCAATTAAACCTACTAACGTATCACGTTATTACAGCAGGTGCTCTAGAGACAGTATTAAATTTTAACGAGGACTTTTTAATAACAGGTGTAAATAGGGTTGAGGATTTATTATTTTGGACTGACAACTATAACCAACCTAGGTTTATAAATATTAAAAGAAACTATGACTCAAACTCACCTGATTTAGAAGAACAACTTTTGGTTATTAAAAAACCACCTGTTGCAGCTCCATCATTTGAGTTAACCAACCTGTCTGGTGAAGAGAACTTTATAGAAGAAAGATTCTTGACTTTTTCTTACAGATATATATATGAGGATGGGGAGAGGTCAGCTTTATCACAGTTTACAGAGCCAGCTTTTATTCCTAAGGGATTTGATTACGCTATAGACTCAGGTTTAAATGAAGGAATGACTAATGCCTTTAACAATGTTAGGGTTACATACAACAGTGGAGGACCTTTAGTAAAATCCATTGAGGTTGTTTTCGCAGAAACCACATCGAGTGTAATTAAGTCTATAGAGATATTTAATAAAGAAAATCTTGGATATGCAGACAATACAGAGTATACTTTAAATTTTAACAACAGTAAAATATTCACTGTAATTAGTCCTACTCAGTTAACTAGATTGTTTGACAACGTGCCTTTAAAGGCTCAGGCTCAAACCGTAATGGGCAATAGATTAATTTATGGTAACTATGTTGATGGATATGACTTATTGGATTTAAACACGAATCCAATACGTTTAGAATATTACTGCGAGCTTATATCAGAGGTTATATCTGAAAATCAAATACCTGATAGAACTGATAGTTTTAACTATACTATAGATACTAGCAATAACGTAACAAATGCTGCAGTCTTCTATGACTTTACGGATGTAGAATTAGTTAATGGCGCTTCTTTAAATTTTGAAATAAGATATAACCATTTTGGTTTTACAGGACAACAGCCTTTCCCTACTGAGACATCACCGCTTATAACACTTGAATTTACTTTCCTTCTTTCTCAAGATTTTAATAGTGTTTATGAGTTATCAACAGACCCTGCGTTTGTAGAGACTATAGGTACAGCAGCAAGCATCCTTCCTGTATATGACCCAGTTCCAGGGAATGAAACTTCCTGTGATGGAACAACTGTAACGGATGAATGGAACTGTTTACTGCTGGCAAACTTAGATAATTTTTCAAAATTTGAAAGCGGCATAACTGGCGCTGGTCAGCCAATACAAATAATCTCAAGTCCAGGTAGTCAAGAAATAGGTTTTGTTGTTCCAGCGATGGCTTATGTAGATGATTTAGCTACACCCACTCAAACTGTTTATGAGTATTATAGTGTTTCATTTGCTGAATTAACCTACCTTGGTATAGGAAATCCTAAAAGTCTTCACAGTGATAGAGACTATGAATTGGGTATTGTTTATATGGATGAGTTTGGTCGCTCTTCTACAGCTCTCGTAAGCCCAAACAATTCAATACATGTTGGGTGTTCTGCGTCTACTTCCCAAAACGAAATACAGGTAGTAATACCACCTTCTCAATTAGCACCTGCATGGGCTGATAGATATAAATTGGTTATAAAGCCAGATTTTGAGGATTATAACACAATTTTTTCAAACATATTTTTTGATGAGCTATCAACCTCTTCTACTTACTTTTTATTAGAAGGAGAGAATGCAAGAAAGGTTGAAGAGGGAGATAGGCTTAGGGTAAAAGCAGACACAGATGGACCTACCAGTCGTTGTCAATACGCCACTGTTCTACAGAAAGAAGCTAAGATTGAAGACTTTATAGACGTGTCAGATGGAGAGGGAAATTCTGTTACAGTCCCAGCCGGAACATACATGAAAATTATTCCAAATGATTTTCAGGTAGAAGCAGGTGACCTCCCTTCTGTGTTATACGGACAAAGAAGTGCATCTCAAAGGAGTGGAAACAGTCATCCAAGGCTTGCGTATCCATGCGGTATAGAAGACCCTAACAATCCAGGTCAGTATATAGATTACACAATCCCTGCTGGTTCAAGGATACGTATGAGAATTACATTTAGAAGAGCTGGAAGGTCTAGCGGTGGATGTGATGGAAGAACGTATGAATTAGATTTAAAACTAACATCATCACAAGATTATGATAACTTTAAAGAGTGGTTTGATGGAGATAATATACAGTCTAGATTAGATAATGGAGCGGTTAATGTTTCTAATGGTCCTGACTGTCCACCACCATACTTTCAGAATTACTACAATCCTGCTATACAAACAGGAGCTAGTACTAGTGATGCTTTAGGAGCAATGCCACAGGATAGGTGTGTGTACCAATACCAGTTTTTAAGAGCAGCGAATAACAATTTGCTTTCTCTAGGATTAATAGGCACAAACTCATGTAGAGGTTCTAAGCATTCTAATAGTAGGAGAGCAAAAATTTACGCAAATATAGAAGTTTTTAGAGCTGAAAATACTATAGTTTTTGAAACAGAGCCAACAGATGCTACTCCAGATTTATGGTATGAATCTGCAGATGTATACAATATAGATAAAACAACCGGTAGACATGAGGGCAATATACAAAACCAAACAGGGTCTCAGTCTGCTATTGTGTTAACAGATTTCTTTAACTGTTTTACTTTTGGCAATGGCGTTGAAAGTTATAGAATAAGAGATTCAATTGTAGGAAAAGAATTTTCGTTAGGAGAAAGAACAACCTCCACATCTGAATTAGAATTCAAGCAAGCACATCGCTTTGCTGATTTAACATATAGCGGTGTTTATAATAACGAAAGTAATGTAAACAAGCTAAACGAATTTAACTTAGGATTATTAAACTTCAAACCTTGTGAAGATATATATGGCCCAATTGAAAAACTTCATGGAAGAGAAACCGATATACTAGTATTACAGGAGGATAAAATATCCTATGTATTAGCTGGTAAAAACCTATTAAGCGATTCAGCAGGTGGAGGACAGATAGCTTCTGTGCCTGAGGTTTTAGGAACTCAGATAGCTAGAATAGAAGAATATGGTATTTCAAGAAACCCAGAAAGTTTTTGTTCTTGGGGTTATAATAAATATTTTACTGACGCTAAACGAGGCGCAGTAATTATGCTTACAGGAGGTGCAGGACAAAACGAACAGCTCACAGTTATTTCTGAATCTGGAATGAGGTCTTGGTTTAGAGATAGATTTATCTCTGGTCTAAACACTCAAAAGATTGGTGGGTATGACCCATACATGAATGAGTATGTTTTAAGTATAAATGACGAGGAGCTACCATCTGAAGAATCTTGTATTGCCTGCGGAATTGAAAGGACTTTTACTTTCCCAGAGGATAAAACCATTGAGTATTGTATAGACCTAGGGTTGTTAGTAGGAAGCACAGACATAGCAATTCTGGCAAGTGATTCATCAGGAAGCAGTTTAGAGATTACGTACAATGGGGTAGCTGTTGTACCAACAACTGTTATTGCCGATGGAAATAGCGGTTTTACCTTTGATAAAAACCTTGTTAGTGAATCAGAGGCTCAGGTTGTATTAACAGGAAAAGCAGGAGCTACTATACAGATTACTATTAAGTGCCCTGTTGCTGAGGTTATTACTGTAACTCAGGTGTGCATAACAAACTCAACTGACGTTGGCGAGACAATACACAACGAGTACAGATGGGTGGACGGAACATATTTATCTCCATTGCATTCTGAGCAAGTAACATTTATTGATGGAACTGATTTTATTATTATCAGCCAGTTTGAAGCTGTTACTGCTCCGCAAGGCGCAGGAGTTATACCAGCTGATAACGCATCGGTTCAAGTTATTTGCAACAAAAGAACTACAGATAGTTTTGTTTTTGAGCCAACTCAAAATGAGTTTTATGCTCTACGAACTAATGTTCAATACCCAGCCACACCAGCCGGTATACTTTCTTTAATTTCTGCCGCAGGCTCACCTCTACCATTAGATGTTACTCTTGCACCAGGCCAATACACTGGAGACTATACAATGGCAACAACAGGAAATCAGTTGTATTTAGTATACGATTATAGACAACCAACAGAAGAAGTTTTATGCTACGGAACATCAGACTTAAACGATGTCTGCTGTGACTGTACAGACCCAACAGACCCAACTTAAAAATAAATAGAATGGCAGTATCAGGAACATATTATTTAAACGGACCAGACTTGGCAACTTCAACGGCAATCTTTGCTGATGAGGATATGAATGTCTGTGCGGCAGATGGACTTTATTCAAATGGTATAATAGTTCGTGAGTTACTTAATTGCGTTTTATTACCTGCACAAACATGCCCACAATGTGCTTTACCTTGTGGCCAGGTGGGTGGTGAGTCTTCTAATATTAGGGGAACTTTCTTGGGTCAGATTAGTGGTGGTACAGATGTAGGTGCGGTAGTGATTTACTCTATTGTTGGAAACACAATTCCTGATGGAATATTAAGTACATATAATGGACAGACATATAATCAGCTTACATATATAGGTAACAACCAAGGGCCTGTTGGATTAAATACTCCATTAGGACAGCCAACTTATTATGGTTCACCTGACAACACGCCTGTAAGCACTTCAGCACTTCCAATATATACGATACAGTCTAATGGAACATACCTTGATACTGGAAATATTCAACCGATTACAGTTAACGCAAATCAGATAGACTTAAGGGGTGGGGGAACTAGAGTTTATACTCAGGTTTTTCCTAAAAACTCAGCTAGCGTTAGCCAAATCAATGTTGATTTTTTTGGGCCGATACAAGGAACATTTTTTTCTTTTCAAACAGACTGTCCTATTCAGCTAGATAGTTTTTTAGGGTCTCCAGTTCAGACAGATGACACATGCGCTGATGCCACAGTAACTTATTATTTTGCACAAAATGCAACCGTTACATCAATTCAACCAACTGTCTTTGTACCTGAGACACTTACTACCCCAGGGATTGGGAACTATGTATTTCTAGATGACGGTGCTGGTACAAAAATTAACGATACAGCAACTAGTCAGTTTGTAATATTAGCAGACAGTACATATATTGAGATACAGTATGGTATTGTTATATCCACAGGGACGTGTACTCCAGCAGGGCTTCCATGTGGAGGTACTTTGAACGCAGGTGGAGGAACAGGGTCTTTTACATTAGATGTTGACACAGGGTCTACAGCGGCAGATGTTGGTGCTATGGTTGTTTACTTTTGGCCTCAAAATGTCCCAGATGGTATATTAGTTACTTTTGATAATAGCACTTATAATGAATTATCCTCTCCTGTAGATGGATATAAAGCTGCACCAACAGGATTAGTTACTTACGTTGGATTAAGTACAGATGGATGTTTTAATACTCTTGTTCCAAACAGCCCTTACAACTCACCTCCAGCTAACGTGCTTAGCACTTACGACCCAGTATCACAACAGTTTCTTGTAACTGGTACACGAAACTATACTGTTGTTGCTAGTCAATTACAACCAACAACAGGTACATCACCAGGGTATTGCGCTATGGTTATTCCAAAACCTGCTTTACCAGTTAGTGGTAATAATCAAATGACGATAGATGTATATGGTCCTTGTGGAACATCTTGGAATTTAGACTTATCTTTAGCTTGTCCAGGGCAACTACCAAGTGTTCAGGCCAGCGCAAATCAAGGCGCAAGTACTGTCTGTCAGCCAGTAACACAGACAATATATTATAATTACAATTATAATGATAGAGCAGGAACAATTAATCCTCCTCAGTTTGACCCTAGGGTTCATAACTTTGTCTTTAGTGACCAGTTTGCAACTACTCCATTAACAGCAGGAAATTATACAGTCAATGGAATATCAGGTCCGTTCATTATGACAGTAGACGCTAATGGTGTTGTAAGCGCTATAACAACTTGCGCACCACCAACTTAAAAAACAAAAACATGGATAACTACACATTAACATATAGCGGTTCAGCACAGGGGTGGCCTTCTTTTTATTCCTATTACCCAGAATTTATAAAGGGTATGAATCAGTTTCTATACACCTTTAAGGGTGGGGATTTATACCAGCACAATGACGCAAGTGTTCCAAGAAATAATTTTTACGGAATACAAGGCGAGTCTAAAATAACTAGTGTTTTTAATGAATCGGCTTTAGATAACAAAAAGTTTAAAACAATTGCTCTAGAAGGGGATGACGCATGGAGTGGTACTTTTATTACTGACCTGCAAACAACTGGATTTATAGACTCAACTTATTTTGTGCAGAAGGAATCTGATTGGTTTGCGTTTATAAGAAACAACACAGAGTTACCTGACAATACACCTCAGCTTCCTTTACGCTCACTAACAGGTATAGGGGTTAGTGATAACGTTGTAATTGCAGGTACTGGAGCAACCATTACATTTATACCTCCATCTAGTGTTGGTACGATTTTATCAAACGGAGATTTATTTTACTTTGGTATTGCAAACCTTCAGGGTAATTATGTTCCTAATTTAGCAGGGGAAGTTGTCTCTGTGTTAAAGCAAAACGATGGAACTTCCATAGTAACTATAGACACTTCAGTATTAGGTAGTGTTCCTATACCAGGGCTAAATGAGTATTTTTTCTTTATTAAAAACTCTATTGCAGAGTCTCAAGGGGTGTTAGGACATTTCTGTGAGTTTACACTTACTAATGATTCTACCTCACCTACTGAGTTGTTTGCTGTAAAAAGTCAGGCATTCAAAAGTTTCCCTTAAAATTCATATCTTTGTAAAAGTTATGGGTATATTAAGTATATTTAAAAGAAAAAAAAATAAGCCTGAGGAAATATTAGATTACGTCCACCAAAACAGGGGACTTCTTTGGGAGAATATTAATGAATTTAAAGAAAAACTTATAGCTCACGAAGGTACAGTAAAACATCATACGCCAGAAATGGAGAAGATGATGCCTGTGAATCATCATTTAAAAGATGGGTTATATACTAGAGAAATATTTATGCCTAAGGGCACACTAGTTGTTAGCTTTATTCATAAACAGAATCATCCTTCTTTTTTTTTAAAAGGAGAGATGTCAGTTTTACTAGACACAGGTGAAGTGAAAAGAATAAAAGCGCCAATGAAAGTAATGACTGAGATAGGAACACAGCGAGTTGCTTATACACATGAAGATACAACTTGGGTTTGTGTTTATAGAACAGACGCTAAAACAATAAAAGACGCTGAGGCAGAGGTTTATACAGAAGATTATAAAGAACTACCTGAGCATGTTATATTAAATAAAAAATTATTATGTCAGGAGCAATAGCAGGCTTAGCAATATCTGTAGGGACAACCGCAATGAGCTTTATAAATGCCGGTAAACAAAAAAGAAAACAGCAAGATGCTGATAGAAAAGCTGCAATGGCGATGGCTGAGGTAGAGAAAGAGCTTACAAAAAACGAATATAAAGCTTTGTCTTTGGACCAAACGATATATGAGCAAACGCAAGCTACTTTGGGTGCTCAGATAAAAACAGAAATGGAAGCCTTAAGAGAGGGTGACCAGCGTGGCGTTTTAGCAGGTTCTCAAAGAGTTCAGGAAGGAACAGTTCAGTCCTCTGGCGCAATAAGAGCTGACCAAGGGCAGAAATTAGACGAGCTAGATAAACTTGTTGCTGATGAAGAAACTCGTAAGAGTGATATTAAAATGCAACTAAAACTAGGTGATGTAGCCGGTGCACAGCAGGCTTCAGCTGAAGCATCACAAGCAGCTAACCAATTAAAAATGCAAGGTTTTCAAGGTGTTGGTAATGTTTTACAGCAAGGTCTTGGGATGGTAAAGACGTATGGAAAGAGTGCAGAAGCTAAAGATGTAATAGGTATGCAGCGAGAGTTTGCTAAAGGCCAGAAAGCAGACTACTTAGCAGGGACTGGTGCTTTTGCTGGGCAAGGTCCTAAAACAAATAGGGAGTACAGACAGAACTTAAAGCCAATGATGAATCAAAAATTTCAACAGGCTGTAGGTGGGTTATCTTTTACTGGTGACCAGTTTTCACAGTTCGGAAATATAGGTCAGCTTGGAGGTCTAGGACAAGGTGAATTTTCTAATCTTGATTTCCAACAACTAGGAGGTTTGCAAGGAGCAGAATTTATGGACCAGCTAATGCAGATGACTCCAGAACAAAGAAGGATGCTTAAGCAGCAGATGGGCTTTTAATAAAACAATAGTTAAATGACTTACTACGGATACGTACAAAGAGAAAACGCAGCTGGTGTTAACTGGCAGGAGGTAGGCGCAAATTTATCTCAAACATTATTAGATGCTGGCGCTGCAAGGCAGGCTAAGCGAGATGCTTTTGATAAGTCTACTAAAGAATACCAAGAAACACTTAATAATGCTCCATCTGGAGATTTTAAAACAGCAAATGCATTTGCGCTAAACCATGCTGCAGATGCTTCACGTATGCGTCTTATTCAAGATAGACTTCTGAAAAGTGGTGTAATGAAAGATAGAGACTACACTGTAGCTCGTCAGAATTTAACTGACGGAACTAAACAATTGTTTGGTTTATCTGAAGAATATCAAGCTGAGTACACAGAAAAAATGAAAAGATTTAAGGCAGGAGAAAGCCAAAACTTAGAGGCTTGGTTGATGGAGAATATAGAAGGCTTATCTAATCTTAAGAATGCGCAGTCCTATATAAACTCCGAAGATGGAAGCGTAAGTGTCGGTAAGCTAGTCGATGGCCCTGGAGGCACAAGAGTCATGAGTAAAAACCCTAATGACTTTATGACTGTAAACCAGCTTCGTAACAGATACAAAGAAAAGTATGATAAGTTTGACGTGTCAGCCACTATGACTATGGAGGCCGAGAGGTTAGGTACATTTATAGATAGTGTAAAAAATGCTGGAGGTTCAAACTATGCAGGTACTGTAACTAAATTACTAGACCCAACTATACGTGGGACATTAGGTCCTAAAGGTCAAAAGGCTGTAGATAGTTTTAAGGCTATGGAAACGGATATGATTAATAGCTACTTAGAGTCTAACCCTTTAAACGCATTATCTGTTCTCACAAACAGTGTTGGGGTAAATCCAAAAACAGGGAAGAACTTTGAACCAACTTTTGATGAGGCAGAGGCTAAAAAAGACCCTAACAAGATTTTAATTAAAGATGATGGTAGTGGTAGAATAGAGCCAGTTCTTAGTGAGGACCAAAAAAAGTTAGCTTTTGAAAGTGTTCAAACAAATTTTAGAAATAAGATAGATAGAGAAAAAACTATTGATACTTATAACGAGCCAAAGCCACAGCAGCCATCAGCTGCTTCTATAAAGCAATCTGAAAAGAAAAAATCAGAGGAAAACGCTATTAGTTCTTGGAATGATTTATACTACGAAAAAACCGCAGCAGAAAAACAAACAGCTCTAGAAAATTTATTAGGTTCACAAAAATCTAAGGACTCAAGTTTAAGAGACATTGATTTAACTGTTCCTGGAGAGATAGAGTTTATTTACAAAGACAAATCAAAGAATAGAGTTATTCAGTATGACCCACAAAATATTACTATTGAGGAGTGGTCGAGACTTGGAAACGAGATACATGGTGTAGATGATGTAACAGAAGTATTAGATAGAAGTGGAGGAAGGCGAGTTGATAATGAAGGAAACCCATTAAAAGGCCAGTTTGGTGAAGATGTTTTAACTGATGTGTTTGCAGCACGTGAAGGTGAGTCTACAAAACAATCCATTCAAGATGCTTACTCAGATTATCTTGACACACAAATAGACGGAAGTAGAAGGAGCTATGCTACAAAAAAAGGAGAACCTATCAAGGATGCTAATGGAGAAATGGTAAAAAACTTTAAAGCTAACATACCTTCAGGATTTTCAATAGAAGAAACTTATGGTGTAGGAGACAATACAGATAGACTTGTTACGATTAAGAAAGATGGTGGTAAATCACTTGAGGTTGATATAACTAAATCAAATTATGCCAAACTAATTAAAGACTTTATTTTAAACAATTCAAACACTGAGGAGGATTTAAAGAGAATGTCTCTAACAAAAGGTGTAAACAGAAAAACGCTATCCAATCGGTCCGTTTCTAGAAGGAATAGACAAACAGGTAACACAGGTAGTGGTAATACAAGGACAACAAATCCAAATGGAGCAGGCGCTAATTATAATCAATAATAAATGAACGAACAAGCACTTATAGATTCTTTTGAATTGTTTCAGCAAGAAGGGTACAATGGTACTATCGATGATTTTAAAAAGCTTATGGCTAATAACGATAACGCATTGAATGATATGTTTGGTTTATTTGTAGACCAAGGGTATAGAAAATCTAAAGAAGACTATGCTGTTCTTATTGGTGCACAGCCACCGAAGACAGTAAAAAAAAAAGACACTTCGGAATCCACTTTGGACGATGGTTTATTGGAGCAGTTCAATATTGATGACTATACAAAAAAAGAAAAACCTGATTTTAGAGAAGAGCTACTGCTAAAGGTTCAAGACAACACACGTATGCCTAGGGAGGCAACTCTAAAAAACCCACCAATACAATCTCCAAAACTTCAAGGTGAGCCTGTGGATATGGCACAAGTTCTTGCTGATATAAATGCAGAGACTAGAACAACTGAGGAGATTCGTCAGCAGGAAATGGACGCTTTTTTAAAACAAGAAAAGCTAGACCAAGAGGCTGCGCTAGAGCAAGCAAAAATAAACCAAGCTTTGTTAACGCAAAGCGAAGGGTTTCAAAACGATTTAGCTGCTATAAATGCTGACCTTATTGGGCAAGAGAATCAAGATGTAATTCCTTTATTAAAACAAAAATTTCAGAAGTATGGATTTACTTTTGAAGAAAGCGGAATGGGAGATGGTGTACTTGTAACAAACTTTGATGGGACACAAACCATAGATATCGACCTAGACCCATTCACAACATCTACAGAGATATTAGAATCTCAAAAATTAAAAAACTTTTTATCGCAACATGCTCTTGAGGAGTTTGAAACAAATGAACTTTTAGACTTTGAAGGGCAGTCTGCAAAAGCTCAAGACCTTCGTAGAATAGGTAGAATAAATCCTAATGGTACTACATCAACTGTGCTAATGACATCTTACGAAGAGGATGGTAAACATTATGCTATACCTACCTTATTCCCTAAAAACCCTGAATGGTATGGCTCATCTTCTGGTGACTGGATGCAGTTAGATTTTCAAGAAGCAAAAAAAGTAGCTGAAGAAAGAGGTGAGGTTTTTCAGTTTGATACAGAGGAAGAGGCACAGAGATTTGCAGAGGGTGCATGGAAAGATACGCACTCTACAGACGCTGTAGGGAAAAAAATATATAGCGAGGTAGGATTAAACTTTAAATCTGAGAAAGAAAAATACGATGAGTATCTAAAGGTAAGAGATGAGGTTGATTTTATAGAAAATGAAATGGGGATAACTTTCAGCGGCCAAGATTTAAAAGCAAAAGGTCTTGAGAGAAGACTAGACCAGCTGTCTGAAGAAGAGCAGAAAAAATTTGGAAGCCTTTATGTAAACGGACAGCTTCGTGATGATTTTAGAGAGGTAATAAAAGAGTTGTCTAAAAGAGAGAATGAGTTATACGATGAGGTTAATACAGAAGAGTTGATTGCCTTAAGAGAAAAGTATGATTTAACATTACAAAAAAAATATTCAGCTATAGCTAAGGATGCATCACGTGCCAACTATGAGGCTATGGCTTTTGAAGATGCTTTACAGGTACAGTCATTACAAACCTTTGGTGTTAGGCTAGAAGACCTTACAGATATAGAAGCTAAAACAGAAGAAGAGGCACAGATATTAGATAAGTTTAAAGTTCAGAAAGTATCTTTAAATGCAGAGAAGCAACACGCTGCAAATATTTATGAGGCAGCTAAAACTTTTTATAGCTCCAAGTATGATAAAACCATCATGGATGAGTTTGAAGAAGGCGCATCTGCAGTATATTCTGAATTAAGAAAAGGTTTAAATGACGGTAATGCCTCTGAAATAATACTTCAGTTATCTACAGGGTTGGCTTTTGATTTTCAATCATTAGACCTTGACAATGAAGAGGATAGAAAGAAAGCTGCTGAAATGATAGTAGCTCTTAAGACTAAGAATAGAGATAAAAAAGACTCAAAAGCACTGTCCAGATGGAACAGAGCTGAAGGATTTAGAGAGAGTATGGATGCGTTTTTACGTAACCCAGCAGAAACAGCACTTGCGTTTGCGGCTAACTCTATAGGTATGATGGCTCCTTATGGAATGGAAATAGTTACAGGCACAACAGCTACATCAGCAGGTATAGGAGCTGGACTCGGAGCAACTGGTTTTGTTACAGGGCCTGGTGGTGTATTAACTACAACTGGTGGTGCAATTGCTGGTGGAACAAAAGGATTAAAGGCAGGGTTTGCTTTAACAGCTTTAGCGATGGAATATACTAATGAATATTTTGCAGCTATGGAAGCTGAGGGGTATGATGTTCTTAATGCTAAGGACGTTGAGCTAGCTATGCAAGATGAAGATGTCTGGGCACTAGCAAAAGAGCGTGGTTTAAAGCGTGGCATCCCAATAGCAATGGTTGATTATCTTACTGCAGGTTTAGCAGGTAGAATTTTTAAGGTAGGGAAAGTTGCAACTCGAACTAAAAAGATTGCATCGCAATTAGCAGAGCGTTTTGTGCTTGACCCTATTGGAGAAATGGCCGGTGAAGCAGCTGCTCAAGTTGCAGTCGGTGATGAATTAGATTTCAAAGAGATTGCCGCTGAGGGTATCGGTGGCTTTGGAAACAACTCCAGTATGATGGTGGTTAACAAGCTAATAGATGCACGTAATATGTCTAACATAGAGCTTGCTTCTAAGCTTACAGATATAAACTACCTTGTAAACGAGAAAGAATCAGACACCAGAATATCAGCGTGGACAAACAACATGGTTGAACTTGGTAAGATTAATGAAGACCAAGGACAGCGTATACAAAAAAACTTAGGCTTATCTAAAGATGCAGATAATATGCTGGACTTTGGAAGTGGTAAAAATAAACCTAAGAACAAAATAGTTAAGGCTAGGTTAATGGAACTGTTATCTGCCAAAGAAGAGTATTCAGCCGACACTAATCGTAGAGAGGTGTTCGGTCAGAAAATAAAAGATATCAATGGAGAGATTGCATATCTTCTAGAAAATAAAACATTAGCTCCAGACAACCAGAGAGCAAAGATAGAAGCTATATTTTCACCAGGCGTAGAGGTTGGTGATGTAAGAGCTGGATTATCTCAGTATGTAATTGACGGAAAGAGCTATAGCAAGCAAGACTTTTTAAAGAAGCTTGGTAAGATGAGCGCCAGTCAGTTGCTTAAGTTCAATGGCAAGGTTGCTAATGATGAAGAAGTTGCTAACCAATTAAAAGATAAAATAGATGCCGTTCAAAAGCCAGAAACAGAGGGCGTGGATGCACGCCAACAAACCGGAGATAGCCAAGGAGTGGGAACAGGAGTACCCATCCAAGAAACCACAGAACTTGAGACCACCGAAACGGAACAAGTAGCTAGTCCAATACAGGATAACCTACAGGATAATGAGACTGTTGTTCAAACAGAAGAAGATGCAAAGGGTAGAGTATTCACTACAACTAAACAGGAATCTGTAAGAGAGCGTGATGGAATGAAAGTCACCAAGTTTAAGTTCAACAGAAGCGATAAAGCAACGGACCAAAGAAATGATTCATTCGTTTCTGAAGAGGTAGCATTAGCGGATACTAATTATGAAATTAATCCTGAAGATAGACTAAACCTTCAAGAAGGTGAGACGGCTACTTATGAAATAAATGAAATAAGAGAGGGAGATACAGGAGTAGGTGCTTCGGTAAAGTTTACAACAATTGATGCTGATGGAAATAAGATAGGCAGCTTTCAAGGTGATGTAACATTAGTTGAGAAACCTGAGGTTGATAGAAAAAAAGAACGTAATATTGCAAATACAAATGAAAACACAAATGAAAAAACAAACCCAGAAGTTGCAGCAGGAAACAGACTCTTTAGTGAGCCCTTACAGGAAGCAACAGAAATTGAAGCTAGAGTTAAAGAGAGAACTGGAATTGATACGCCAAAGGGTGAGAGAATAACGAAGCTAGACGAAGAGCGTTCAAATAGAATATCAGAAGCATACGAAAAGCAAGAGTCAAATCCTAATGACCCTGAAGTACAGGCATCCTATAAGGCTTTGATAGATGAAACTATAGCTCAGTATGAAGATATAATAGCTAATGGATATACATTAGAGATGAGTGACACAGAGTATAAAAACTCTTCTGATATGATTTCAGACCTCAGAGACAACAAGACCATGAGGATATTCTCAACAGAGGAAGGCTTTGGTTTTGAGGGTATTACCGATGCAGATAGAGCATCTAATCCAATGTTAGCTCCAACAAGTTTTAAAGACAAGAATGGGAAACCCCTTTTAGCTAATGATGTATTCAGGTTTGTTCATGACTTTTTTGGACACTCTACAGAAGGGAATAGCTTTGGCCCAATAGGTGAAGAGAATGCTTGGAATGTTCACTCCAGAATGTACTCTCCTGTAGCTAGAAGAGCAATGACAACTGAGACTAGAGGTCAGAACTCTTGGGTTAATTTTTCAGGCGTTAATGAAAAAGCTTTTGCTTTAAGGGATGAGGCTAGAGCATTAAGGAAAGAAGGTAAGTTCGAGGAGGCAGAAGCTAAAGTAAAAGAGGCTTATGACACGATGAAATTTGCTGAGCAAAAAGTAATGCTACTTCCTGAAGAGTTTACTTTATTACCTGAAGAAACTCCTGAAGGTATAGCTCTAGCACAAGAGGTAGCAGACTTAGAGGCTTCGATTGAGAACCCATCTCAATTTCAACTTGATGATACTAGTATAACTCCAGAAAGAAAGAAGGCTCTAGAAGATAGAGCTCTTAAGTTAATGGAAAAAGTTCAGCCTGAGCTTAGTGAAAAATCATTCACAGTTGAGGAGACTAACCTACCAACAACACCTATAGTTGTTACAGAAAATACCAAGCTTGCAAATAAGGTTGGTAAGATGTCCGTTAAAGACTTACAAGACAAGCGAATCAATCTTGTTATGGCTGACCTTTTAAAGGTTGACGAGAAAAGAATGGGTGGAGCTTTCTTTGGATTACAAGAAGGTATATATGGGAAACAAATAGCATGGGCCTCTATAACGCCTCCTGCAGCTAGGAATATTATAAGAGGGTCTATTAACTCAGACTATACTGTGGTGTATATGATGAAACCAGAAGCGGTTGACTCTAATGTTGTACTATTAGATACCTTAACCGATAAAATAAAGCAGTCTCCAAATAGAAAGGCCATCTTCAATGCAATGATGAAGCACTTATCTATTAACAAATTTGGAAAGAAAACTGAGGTAGTAAACAATATAGGTAAGAATTCAAAGACGTTAGTAGAATTTACAGTAGAGTTTGAAAAGCTAGACGTTGATACAAAAGCAAAAATATTTAAAACTGTGCTTCCAAGGGCTGGCGTAAATGCTGGTACTGACGTTGGTAAATTATTTCAAGCAGAGGGTATATCCCAAGAGTCTGTTCGTGAAGAAAACCTAGAGCAGTTTGCTAAGGACCTACCTATGGGGTCTATGACTATGGTTTTAAAAATCACAGACAGCAGCGGTAATAAAATAACTAAAAACAATATTGACGATGCAATTGTTATGCCTGAACAGCAGAGAGCTGAGGATATTAAGGAGCATAGAAACTATCCTGTATATATAAGAGGTGAGGTGGTAGCTATGCTATCAGATACTGTTCCTTTCTGGGCGGTTAACAAGAATATTCTTAGCACTATAGACGCTAAGATAGATGGACTAATTAAAACTAAAACAACGGAAAAGGAAAGAAGTAAAGGAGCAGCAGATACAAAACCCACTACAGCTAGACAAGCAAGAGGTGGTGCAATGAGAACAGCTTCTATGTCGGCAGGAAATTCTTTTGTTGTACAGCCATCATCTAAAACTAATTACGAAAAGTTTATTTCAAAATTAACGAAGTCGTTTCCTAACACAGAGGTTGTAACAGACCAAAAAGAATTTGATAATTTAGTGTCTGACCTAAGTGCTAAAGCGTTAATGACTAAGAATCAAAAAGTTTATGGTGCAGTTTACAATGGCAAGCTATACCTAAACCCTGCTCTTGAAAATTACGACACGCCTGTTCATGAATTCGGTCACTTGTGGTTAAACACTGCTAAAGAGTTAGCTCCTGATACATATAAAAAAGGTCTATCTCTAATTGAAGGAACAGAGTATGAGGCTGCCGTAAGAAACAGTGAGGCTTACCAGCAAGTTATTAAGCAGATGATTGCAGATGGAGCAACTGAAACTGAAATTAACGAATACATTCTTGAAGAAGCCCTTGCCACTGCAATAGGAAACAAGGGAGATTCATTCGCTAGTGCAGCGCAAAAGAAAAACTTTAGGGCTTGGTTGAATGAGTTGTTTGATTTTATTAAAAAATTAACAGGTATATCTAAGCTTACACCAGAACAGATACAAGACTTATCTCTTGATGAGTTTACTGATGCTGTAGTAGTAGACTTGTTGTCAGAAAACAAGGCGTTTGAAAATGCGGAGACAGCTGTGCTCTCAGACTCACTTCAGTTAATGACTACATCTAATTCTTCAATGACTGATATAATTAATATGTCTAGAGATAAAGGATTCTCAGACGCATCTATTAAACAAGTTTTAAAAGGGAGAGGCTTCAAGGTTGCGGATATAACCACAGCAATGGAGGTAAACGTAGATGCATTTACTCAGTTACCAGAAGCGTTTGGTAGAGTAGAAGGTGGTGTCAAGGAAGGAATGCAGTTGTTTAAGGATGTAAGAGAGAGCTTGTCTAAGTTTGTTACTCCAGAGAAAACATTATCTGATGTGAGACAAAAGGCAATGGATTTAATTAAAGAGAATCCAATCTACAAAGCTCAGCCAGAACAAACTCAGATGGAGATTCTAGTGGACTTTGACAAGACATTGGACACACGTTCTAATGTTGCTGTGCAAAAAGAAATAGCTGCGATTAAAAACAACCTAAGACAGCGTAAGATTAATAGTCAGAACCTGAAAGCTGCACAGATACAGCTGAGAAACTATATAAGAAAGGCTCTACCAAAATCTAAGACATATACTCAGGCACAAATAAACAAGCTTATATCACGTGTAACCAAGTCTACAGTGGATACATTCCAGGCAGACACTGAGTATATAATGAATATTGTAGACCAGCAGAAAGTTAAGATGAAGAATGCTCTTGTCAAGGACATGCTTAAACTAGTGAAAGCAAAAGCCATGACTGCATTTACTAAGTCTGGTAAGCGTAGAGCTAAAGGATTAAGTAAGGAAGGTACAGCTTACTTCAAAGCTGTTAAGCAGATACTTACAGCTGATGTAGATGCCCTTAACAAAATACAAGAGGACCTACAAAGTGAAAGCTCAGAGATTAATAATCTTATAGAGAAACAACAAGACGGACAGAAACTAACTCAGATAGAGCAGGCTAAAGTAAATCTTGCGTTAGCTATGGATACCTTTGGTGATGTATCTAACATGAGCCTTGAAGAGGTTCAGGACTTAATGCAGCAGCTTAAAGATGTTAGAGCTGAATCAATTGCTACCTTTAAATCAAGAAGACTAGCAAGAGTAGAAGCAAACAAGAAGATGAAAGAGGAGGCTGATAATCAGATTAAGGATACCAATCCAATGCTGTTTGATGCTGACGGAAATGTTTTAAATAGAAATGAGCGTAATGCTAGAAGGAATGAGATACTATCACACTTCAGAAATTTTGAGATAGGTAAAGGGCTTTCATCTTTATCTGAAAGAATGAAGTTTAGCACAGCTAAAGACTTTATCCAGAACATGAAGCAGATGTTCCAGCATTTAGGAACATTAAGCAATGTACTAGATAGGGTAACGCAGGGTAAAAACTTTTTTACCAAGAATATTTACGATGCTCTAAATAGAATGGATGACCTTAACAACGGAGGTTTATTTCAAACTCAAAAGAAGCTTGATGATATAGCTAACACAATACCTGGTATAACTAAAGGAGTAAAACAGATATACTCTAAACTAAATAGCGGTGTTCATATTTTAAAATTAAAACGTAGTGACACTGGACGAGAGTATACTGATAGGTTTAATGCAGATGAACTCATGCGTATATATGCGCTTAGCTTGAATGATACTCAAAGACAAAAGCTTGAAGCTCAGGGTATAACTCCTGAGGTTATAGAGAATATTAAAAGTATCATAGGTCCAGAAGCTGTAGAGTTTACTGACAAAACTGTAAACTTCTTAAGCAATGAATACTATGAGAGTGTTAACGATGTATACTCATACGTTAATGATGTTAACTTAGGATATGTAAATAACTACTTCCCAACATCAACGATACAGAAAGAGACCACCAAAAAAATGATTACTGATGGTGATTTCAATGGTGTGTTCAATGCGGAATCTGCTCCTGCTTTTAAAGAAAGGGTAGACATGAGGTCTGATGTAGACCTACACGCAGGAACGTTCACAACTGTTCTTAAGAATCATGTTGATACAATGGAGAAATATAAAGCGTATGCTGTAGGCACACAGAGACTGAATGCTTTATTTAAGATTGACTCTGTTAATGTATTGCTAGAAGAGATGGGTGTAACTGCTCCAATTAAAAAGGCTGTTAACTTTGCTATTAATCCAGACTCTGGAAAGGATGCAAGTCTAAGTGTAAAACTTATAGCACGATTACAGACTCAGTTTACAGGATTTGCTCTAGCCTTTAAAGCTATACAGATACTTAAGCAGGCTACTTCATTTGTTAATGCTTACTCTGACTATAGTTATTTCTCTTCCGATTCTAAAGTTCCTAGAGTAGTACAGGCGGCAGTTGATTTACCTATGTTTATGTTTGATGGCGCAAGAGTTGCTTTATCGTTAGGTAAAGATTTAGTTGGAAAAAAAGGAGCTGTAAGAGAGGCGATGGAGATATCACCTACATTTAGAAAAAGGGTTGAGCAAGGACTTGAGGGTGATGTATATGGGTTAGAATCTGGCTCGCAAACATTTAAGAAGACTGCACTTACTGGAGGTAAACTTAAAAGAGCACAAGCTGCGTTTAAAACTGCAGCAGCTTCACCAACAATAATTGGTGATGTCTTAGGAGTTATGGGTTACATGATTAACTACAAGCGTAACATTGCCAATGGAATGAGTAAGGCTGATGCTGTAAAAGCTTTTAATGATTACAATGCTACACAGCAATCACGAAGAGGTACAGATAAAATTCCGCTTCAAATGAACAGCAATATATTTAATCGTGCATTTACCATGTTTGGTAGTACATTATTCCTGCAGATGAATAAAGTTATGCAGAGCACTACTAACATTACTAGAGACATATCTAACAAGAAAAGGCCACGTTCAAAAGACACTAGAGATTTAGCTTTGAACTTAGCTGTAGCCAACGTGTTGTTTGTAGGTGTATCTAACATAGCTAAATTTGTTAAGGGGGATGACGAGGATAAAGAGGCGGCACTCAAGAAAATGGCTGAAGCAATGATGGGATTAAATCTTATCTATCAAATACCATTCTTAGGCTCTACAATAGAGGGGTTTGATGTGGCAGGTAGAACAATATCTGCTGTCAAAGGAGAAGAGTATAAGCAGAAAGGTAGAATCTTTAATGATGATATCGTCAATCCTGTTGCTAGTGTGATACAAAAGTACAGAAAGCTTACTAAGAATGATGAGAATAAAGTCGGAGCTGTAGTAAGAGCATTAACTGAGATTACAATAGGCGCACAGCTTGACCCATTTATTGGTTTATATAATTACTTTGCAGGTGAAGAAGAGGACGTAGACCCAGCAATGTATGATGTACTTGGTATATCTCCATCTTACCGACCTAAGAATGAGGGTGGTGAAACAAAATCAATGAGCAAGTCAGATATGAAAAAGTTTATGCCAGGGGTTTATGAAGATTTGTATGGGCCTGGAGGAAGCTTAGAGCCTATCGAACAGATAAAGAAAGACGAGAGAAAAAGAAAGCGTGACCTTCAGAAAGAGATAGACGCAGCTATGGGTCTTGATTAATAATACCTAGCGTACTTAAAAGTTTTTTGCTTTGGGTACTGCACAACTAGCTCTGAGTTTAGTTCTGTAGTGCCCATCCAAGATACAGTTCCGTATATTTCTTTTACCTTACCATACATAATACCATCTTCACAGGCCCATATTATAACTGGATTCAATCTTTTTAATGTAAGCTGAGATAGTTTGTTTAATGATACTGCTAGTGGATAGCAGTCAGTTACCTTTTTTTTTGTAGGTATTACCAGCACAAAAGCTATAAGATTATTTTCTTTATCGTATACCCTGAAATCTACATCGTCAGGACCAAGCTTCTTATAGCTGCCACTAAACCTTTCGGTAAATTTATTTATTGCCTTTACCTTTTCGGTCATTACAATTCCATGAGTCTGTTTATAGCTGTGTGTCCACCAATCACAACCCCACATCCTATTGCTTGTTTCTTAAAGTTCTTTGCGTATGCGGCTGCATACGCTGTGCTATCTACACCGCACCCCACCTGCATTCCAAACACCTTGAAGTTTCTTCCAACCATCCACTCGGTATATGCTTGTGTGTGTATGTGTCCCTGGACTGTAGACATCATATCGTTCTTTGATTTAGTTCTAGCTGTCCCACCTTCTCCATGTACGTATTGTACACCATCATACACGACTCTATCAACCCAGTTCCAGTTAGTTCCAAGAACTTCGTTGTAGGATTTAATCCAGCGTTTAGGTATCTGAGAATCAAAAGCTTTGCGCATTATTATTCTGTCATGGTTTCCTATACACACATCGGCAACAGGAAACTCTTCAACCCACTTCTGCACCTCCTGTATAGCATAGTCTAGTTCATCTCCACCACCCATACCATCAGGGTCTGTAGCGTGAAAAGAGCTGTAGTGATTATCAATTATATCACCAATGAATATTACTTGGTTGCAGTTGTATTTAGCATAGGTGTCCTTACAGAAATCAAAGTATTCTGGAAGTTCAAATGGAGCGTGTATATCTCCAATCACCAGAATTCTTTTTTCTTTTTGAGTCAGGTTATCAAATGCTGCTTTCCTGTTGCCACTTAGTCGTGGTCTAAAATCTTTTCTATAAGTCATCGTCCATTGATTCTATCATTGATTTTAATCGTAGGATTAATTTCTTGGTAATTTCTTTGCACTCGTTGTAGTCATGGTCTATTAAAGACTCATATATCTCATCACAAGAGTCGTGAAGTTCTTTCGTTATTGTATTAACGTGTTTAACTCTTTCGTTCTCTAATAATGTTAGACGTTCCATTAATCCTTATCCATTGCAACCAATAGGGGTTGGCCTACTTTTGGGTTTATATTTTTTATTGCTCTATATATTCTTCTAGAGTTTTTCTTAACTTCAAACCTTTCTGCTTTTGTTGAATCAGTTCCTAGGTTTGTGTACATATTACAATCAATCCGTAAGAGCTCATCAATTTTTTTCCTTTCGCTCCAAGATTTAAACTCCGTTATTTTTTCTATGTCGTTAATTCTATATTCCATTTAAGTATGTGTTTAGTTTTCTAGTGGCTTCCTTAACATTCTTTGGTCTCACCCTTTCATCTATTAATTTATATAGCTCAGGGTATGTTTCGGCTCGTTTTTTATACGTTTCATGCTCTAAATTTAAACGACCTATCTCCAAAGATAGTTTTTTTATTTTATTTTCCAAAGAAAATATTAAATTTCTACACTCTTCTAGCTCTAAAGTGTTAGCAATATGGTCTGTTTCATTGTAAATTCTAGCGCAAGTTAGATACATATCCCATAATCTTTCATCTGGTTTGATAAAATATTTAAAGTTTTTATTGTAGTGAAGTATAGTTGCGTGGTTTTTATTTAAGCTCTTAGCTATTCTAGACGCAGTCATAAATTCAGAGTCTCTAAGTATTCGAGAGTAGACCATCCTTGCCTCAACCACCTCTCTCTTCCTGGTTTTCTTCATAACATCAACCTCAAAAACCTGATTGACAATATCTTTTAATCTTTCTTCTGTGTATTTCATATTAGTATTTGATTTAGTAAATGATAATCTAGATACTCATCGCTTTCAATAATATCTAGGTCTATATAAATTGTATTTTCTCCTTTTTCTTTTATATATTCTACTGCAAAAAAGACTGGAGGTTCAACTTGTCTTACAACTCCTGCGTATGTGCTTGACCAGTTATCAGTTTCTGGTAAGTATTCAGCATTCCAGTCTATTTGTGATGCTATTTGCATCCCAACTTTAGATGGTAATTGTCTCAAGATGTCAATAAAAAAATCATCAACCTCGTAGTCTACTTCACCCTCTATATACCTCAGTCTTAACCCCATGCGTTTTTAGTTCTTTTAATCTGTATTCCTGAAGAGCAGATACTTTACCATTAGGTTTTTTAACTTCACTAAAAAGAACATCACTGTCTGGAGGTATAGCTATAAGGTCTGGTATTCCATTCTTATTTGTCTTGATTAACTTAATAACGTAGTAACCCTCGGACTCAAGTTGTTGAATTCTTTTCTTCTGTATCTGCTGCTCAGTCATCTATCACAAAGTTACAAATTTCTTTTATAGGTATTAGTACAGACATTGACGTATTATTATCTCCCATTGCTTTGATGCTTCCTTTTTTAAAATACATTCTAGAAACCTTCTTAAGTAGTTCGGTTTCAAAAACATACATTACCTTATCTTGGTATGCTCCAGAGAATATAATAATCCAGTAGTCTGCTTCTGTTGTAGCTATCCCTGATGGCTTACCTCTACTCTCGTATTCAATAGCAATGTTTCCTGATATGGAAACCCAGCTATCCCTTTTCACCTCAACCAGTTTGTCTTTAAACAAAGAGTCAACTATACGCTCACCCTCCTTACCTATCTCAAGGTCATATCTGAAGTCGTTGTTAAAATTCATCCCTCCAATCTTCAGGCCATATCTTTTTTCCTATAGCTTTTCCTACTATTATTACTACCCAGGCTATACATACCCAACCAATTGCTTCTATCATGATATTTAATTTAAAGTTAATAAATCTTTTTTAAAGTGACGCAAGGTATAGTCTTTCTTCTTGGTCACTGCTTTGTATATCTGTTTCTCTATACCTCCTTTAGCAAACACCCAGTACACATCGGACTCTAGCCTTTCCTTGGTTGTCATCCTGTCTCTTGACTGCCAGTAGCTGGTGGCAGAGAAGTCTATGTTATAGTACACAAGAGCCTCGGCCTTACGTAAGCTTATACCCTCACGCCCTGACACAATCTGAAGTGCTATGGTTTTATTAGTGCTATTGAACTCATCTAGTTCTGTGCACAAGTCATCTCCATATACCTCTTTTAATGCCTTGAGTTCCTGTTTAAATTTGTAGAAGATTCCAATCTTCATACCATTAAAACGCTTGCGTATAAACTCAGCTTTGCTTAGGTCTAGTATAGTGGAGTTGCCTGACTCAAACTTCACAGTTCCAGAATACATTTGATGAAGTTTCATCATAAGTTTTACTGGAGTATCAGCGAGTATCACCTCTTCATTTCCCTCCACCACCAAATCTTTTTGAAGCTTTTTAGTTAACTGATAAGTTAACTTACTCATCTCACACTCTAGCACATGCTCCCTTGTATCAACCTTGAAACCTGCTTCCTTCTGTGTGTAAGCTATAGTGTATGGCTTCATCTTTTCAATAATAGAATCACGACCTCTGCTATAATCCCTTATGTACATGCTGTTTATCTTTCGCTCTCTAACATCAACGTAGTCGTGACAGAATTTATAAAAGCTTTGGTACTGACGAAAAGGATTATTCGGAATACCGAACACCTGATGGTACATTTGACTGTACGACTCAGGTGTTGGTGTTCCTGACAACAAACAGACATCACAATCTGTTTTCCTTATAATACTTTTAACGTCTCTAGCTCTCTTGTTTGGCTTAGGAAATGCTCCCATTCCATGAGCTTCGTCTAAGATAACACAATCCCACTTAATATTAGGGAGTTTATGCATGCTTTCATAATTAATTACAAACAAAACAAATGGTGTTGGATACATCATTTCATTGTCTTTAACTATAGAGCTGATGGCTTTCTTCTTGGTAAGAAACAACACGTTTTTATATCCCATTCTCTCCACTATCCCTAAGCTTGTAAGGGTTTTACCGGTCCTAACTTCCATCGCTAGATAAACAAAACCTTTCTTCTTAATTATCTCTACTCCTGTATCGATAATTCTTTTTTGATAATCTCTAAATTGAATTGCCATCTATATATTTTTTTATTTCTGAACACTTCTCATAGTCTTCAATCGTTTCAAAATATTCCAGCATTCCATCCATCTCGTCTCTAGTTGGCTTGCCCTTGGGATTGTGTGCAAACCAACCTGTCTCACCCCTTAAAAGCTCCTTTGCGTTTTTATCACGAATAATAACGGCATAGGAATTTATAAACGCTATATGTATTTCGTCCTCGTTCATTAAAGTAGTGATGTTTGTGGGTTAACCTCGTCTTCTTTCTTGAGTCTTATCCATCTACCAGAAGCATCTCTACCCTTCTCTGGTTGAGCTCCTGTTTTATACACAGCATAAGCAGCAAGCCACTTATTAAATCTAACCTGTGATATAGACAACCTAGATTTCGGACCATAGTCTGGATACTCAGAAATAAAATCTAAATATAAATTATTAGTATGTATCCTTGAGTTCACACGTATGGATGCTCCAGCATCACTACCTTCAATTAATCCTAACCACTCAATGAAATCATGCGATGACTCTGCTGATAGTTGTCTAATTTTTAGATTGACAAACTTACTTTTAACTAATCCTGTTTTTAAATAAGACATCATACATCCAACCATATAGTTGTCAAACTTGCACCAGTCTTCATCATTCCAATCTCCAAACATTAGCTTACCAAACTCATCTATTGGTGTGTAGTTTTTATTGTAGTGCTGGTATAGTTCTAATTCCCATTTACGTCTAGCAAAAGAATTACCTGCTCCTTTGATAGCGTAGTTAGTGGTGATAGAAATCTTAGGTGATTTACTGAAAGGAATTTTGATAGCATCCTTATTCTTTTTCTCCAAGGTTAACCCCTCAGTAACTACACTAAACAATCTCTCAAAGTCAAAGCCTTTTTTTACATCGTCAAATACAAGTATCTGAGTATCTGCTGATACTAACTGATAAGCGAATGACCTTTCAAATGTAAAAGACTTTCCATCTATAGTAACAACCTTCTTCATTTTCTGAAGTGCGTTCATAAATAACCCTTTGCCTGTCCCACCTTCAGGATTGTCTGATATAACCTCATCGTTTAGTATAATCGCTGGGCTATAAGAAAGATTCTTATATCCATGCATGAGATATCCTATTGTAGATTCCATAGATTTTATTCTACCCTCATCTGCAGCACAAATATTTTTTATAAACTGTTTGTAATCACAGTCTCCTATCTCACATTTATTAAACACCCTATCTATTACGTGGTCTTTCCAAACAAAACCATTAAGGTCTATGTAGTCTATAACCTCTACATCATCCTTAGTTACCTTAATAGCACAGTTGTTGTAGTAAAGGTATGAGGTGTTTTTATTGTCCTCAACAAAGTAGATGTCAATCGTAGATAGAAGTGTCAGGAAATCCTCTCTAAAGTATCTTACCTGGTCTGCAAAGTGATTGTAAATTGAAGCATCGTCTAGCTCTATCACAGTGTTTAAAACAAAATCCTTTATCTGCTTCTCGTCTGTGTGGTCTACTAAGTTATTAGTAACCTTTACAAACACATAGTTTCTTCCTCCCTCTGGAGAAAATTTATAGAAGCCATTGTCCTCAAGGAACTGCTTGAATAGTATATGCACTATCTTTATTACACCCTTGTCTGATTTAGTCCAGAACTGTTTCTGTTGATTCTCTTCCTCAACCCTATTGAGCACCGCCTCTATTACATTTGCTTCTACATGGCTGTCTTCTAGCTGCGACTTGATTTCTTTTTTTGATGTGCCTCGCCTAAGCTTCACTCGTATATTGTTAACCCTCTCTTCATCTTCATAATACTTTGTGCCAAAGTTTTGAGTCTGAGCATAGGCTGAGTTTATAGTCTGGTTTATTTCATTCTCAGAAAAGTCAGCTGTTCTGTAGTTCTGTAGCACATATCCTGCAAGAGATTTATTAACGCCGAAGTCATTAAATGCTGATGCTAATACATAGCAGTTGTTATTACGCTGACCCTCAACCATAGGGTATTTTTTATTCCACCACTTCACAAGTATCTCTACAATCTTATTCTCGTCTGTGATTGGTATGGTTGGAATATCTAATCTAGTGTTTACTTCAGTATATTCCTTTTCTTTAATCTCCTCCCATACACTTGAGTTCTTGTTCACATAAATCAATGGGTCGTATGACTCGTAGCATACCCTTGATATATTTTTACACGTTGTATCGAAGTGAGAGTTATTAAAGTGTACCTCTAAGCTATTGAAATAGTTTACATGATTATCTACATCTTGTGGTATCTTAACAAGAGCTTTGAGTCCTTTTCCGGATGGTGATATGAACACAGAAAAGACATAGTTGCTCTTAGTTAGCTTCTCCTTGTCTGTTAATAACTCCTTGTTGCTTTCGTATCCATCAAAATCTAAACAGATATAACCTGAGTGCTCTATTATCGAAGCATCGTTCCTTTTGTTAAATGTTCCTGAGAAACAAATAGCCGGTAGGTTTTTCTTTAGCTCATTCCTTTGAGACTTATCTTTCTCTGTTCGTATTCTTTTTACCAAGTCCTTGGTAGCACCTCCCTTTATTCTCTCAAGAATAAAATCCACGCTTCTAAAGAAGGGTGTTGAGGTCTCTTTAATGTTCTGAAAAATTGTGATTTCTTTTGCTGTCATGCTGTGTTTGATTTATTTGTGTCGACTTTGTGTCGACTTTGTGTTACCTAACTGACTGATTATCAGTAGTTGTGTTGAGAATGTTAACTTTTAAGCTACATATAGGAAGTAAATATAAATAAATATATTAAACTAATAGTCCTATATATTAAAAAAACTCAACACTAATCTTATCATGGTGCGTGCTACCATGAATGAAATTATTCCTATGATTAGCCACACTATTATATTTTCTATTTTTTTCATGGTATAAAAAAGGGGTGCTGTTACACACCCCATATTAAATTAGAATGGCACATCTGCCTCTTGCACTGGTGCTTGGTTGGGAGCAGTGTCTACTCCATTACCATTATTGTTACGTGCCTTTGGCTCAAAGTTATCAACAAACATGTAAGGGTTGCCTGCTTGACTTTCTTTGATGCCTAAATTTACCCAACCATTTTTTTGGTTAGCTTTTAAAAACATGATAGCATCATCTACTTTGATACTCATACTTCCTAATACAAAATCTTTTTGATTAGGATGCTTCTTTCTGAACTTGAATCCGTCTGCGAATACAATCTCATCGTTGGTGTTTGAATTACTCATAATTATTAATATTAATAGTTCGTTCCAATGTTTCCATAGTGCTTAAGATGATTTCATCTTTTGCATCACGTGTGCTGCAGTCCATCGGAACTTCAAACCACATCACACGCCTTCCCACTTGATAACGAAGCAGGTTTTTTATAAACTCTTTAAACCTCTTCATAAAAATAGAATTGGTTAATATCTTCAGAAGGATTATCGCCATAAAACTTTCTGTATTGCTCTACAGCTTTGATAACTTTTTCCTCTCCTCTTGCCAGACTCTCATCGCTAACTGGATACATTCCCATCATGCGTGATGTCTTATCAATCACCAGAAACACTAGTGGCTTATTGAATAGCTGTTGATATATGTACGCTTGACTATCATAGTTATAATCTCGCACACTCCACCTAAATTTTTCAATAGAGCTAGATGTCTTGATGTCAATCAAGTGTTCGCTACCGACAATGTCGGCCTTACCTTTCCACATCTCGCCATGTATTTCTTTTATCATAGGGACTTCATACTGCACCCCTTCTTCCTGAATCAGTGCTCTGAAATCATCTACGTTCAGCATGCTTTCAACTAAGTTTTCTAGCATAACCTTTTCCTTGGTTAATAAACCTATAGTTATATTGTTCTCCTCTAGGAAACTATCATACGCTTTGCCTCTCCTAGTAGCTAGGTCAATATGAGGCATAGCTGCTGCTTTTTCTGGCTCAAGTATTAACTGGTGGAAGTATCTTCCTACCAGAAAGTTCTTGTTATCCTCTTGCTTTTTATTAAAGTTCTTAGGATTTTTTAAGAGGTCACCTATATTGGAGTTAGAAAGATAATTCTTTCCAACCCCATCATAGTATTCTCTATCGTCTTGAAGTAGTTTAATGATGTCTTTCATATCTATATTGATTTAGCTATTTCTTTTTTCACATCATTAGTCATGGCATACTTGGTCTTTAGCTCTTCGCCTATAACCTTAAGGCCTTTGCTTTTGTTAGCTATAACATACTTAAGCACCTTATCCCAGTTGTCATCACCAATATTTAATTCTATGGTGTTCTGTCTTTTTGGCATAGGCTTCTTAGCAACCGGCTTCTTAGCCACTGTGTTTGATTCTCCATTAGGCAAGTCCTCGCCTGCATACACATACAATCCTAGTCCATGTCTAGCGATTGCTTTAGTTAAGCTACGCTGTATGGTTTTGTTTACATCAACAGACGTAATCTTATCAAGCATAATTGAATTGTTTCTGAAGTCCATAACTGGAAGGTATTCAATATGCTCTTGCTCTTGGATTGTTACTCCAGTTTTTACCCATGCAGACTTACCATCTGTATGGTAGAACATTCCATTAATATCCTCATAGATTGTGTAGGTGGCCTTTGGATAGTTCTTCTTAACCTCTGCCCATGCCCACGCCCATGATAGATACGTTAGGTTGCTCTTCTTTTCTACCTTGTCATTTACATTGATAGAGTTCAATGTCTCGAAAACTGATTTTGAATTACTCATAATTTAGTGATTTTAATTTATCGTTTATTTTTTTATACATGTTTAGAATTCTCTCCCTGTGAGTCTTGAGGTGTTGAATCTGTTTTGGATTTTGTTTGGTGTTCATCTCATCCTTAATCCTCTGCTCTATCCGATTTAATTTATCATGATAGGTTTCAATGCAGAGTTTATAGACTCCATGTCTCCATCCTTTATCTACAAATTCCCACTCTGAATCATAACTTATATCCTTGTAGTAGTCACCACCCATTGCTGTGTTCTGTATCATTATATTACCGGTGTCGTTTTCTCTGGTAATCTTACAGCCATGTAGCATTCTGGACTCGTACCCATCACCATCCAAGATGGCAGCCTTGTCATCATTTAGTGCTTCCTCAAAGACACTACTTAAAGAGTTATACATTCCTTTATATTATTGATTATTTTTTGATAGTCAGAGTCGTACTCTACCCTACCTCTTACTTGTTGTATTCCATGTATGATTGTGGAATGACCTACTTTGTATCCGTTCTCTTCCATGTACTGCTGAATGTAACGTATACGCATAGGTCTCTCATAGCAAAGAAAATATAGTAGCTGTCTAGCATCTACTATATCTCTACGCTTACTCTTGGCAAACAAATCATCTGGATTTATTGAGTACGTATCGCATACATGTGATACGTACCCACTAAAAATTGGATAATGCATTTAATTATATTTTTTAGATTCCTCTTGACCATACTTTATAGCCATAGCAAAGCCCTCGAATATATCATCGAGTGCTTGTGTTGTTCTCGTTAAAGATTTCTGGTGTTTAGTAACCTTTGATAGCCAAAGGTTGTACTGATAATCGGCATCAAGTCTGTCTGCCTCTTGCTCTTGGATATCTCCGAGCATCTCTTTAGTTTTTCCCATAATTTTAGTGTTTAATGAATTGCAAATTTAATAAATGTTTATGAATTGTCCAAAACTTTTTTATTTAATTCTTCCAAAGTCTCAGCAATTCTGCCCTCTTCCAGTGGCTCATAAGCCAGGTAATAACCTGCAGGAAAAGTCTGTTCTGGAGTAACATGGTCAGATAGTAGCACCATGTATTCTACTCCATTAACTTCAACAATATCTTCTGATATCTCTGGCAAATCCCATGAGAAAGAATGTATACATTCTCCGTTCTGGTACTCTTCTTCTGCGCCAAATCCTTGCTCTTCTTCCCAGGTCCAGATAAAATCTGGCAATTTCTTGGTTAGTAAATAAAGAACATCAAAGTTGAAAGGTGACCACGCTGTAGTAAAATGTAAAGTCCCTTGGACCTCATAATAATGGTTGTCATAGCAACCCCACTTAGTACCCCAGTTTCTATAGCACCAGTCGTACCAGTTGTCGTAACCATACAAGTCTTTCAATCTGTCAGACTCTTCTCTTGATATATTTTCTGGTATTCGCTCTGGACTTGTTGTTCCTGTCAACTCCTTAGGCATTGGTTTTACGTATCCACATATTCCGTATTCGGTTTTGGATATTTCTTTTAATACTTTACGACCTTTGTCTGTCGTAGCTTTGATTATGTGATAAACGTGATTAGGCATAATTATTTTTTTTAAGTGATTCAATTTCTTTTCTAGCATCTATTAGGTCTAGCTTTGTTTGGACTAACTCATCCTCATCTTTCGCTAACTGAATTTCAAGTGCACTTATCCTTGCTTCAAGGTAGTCCACTAAGGTTTCTTCTGTGCTCATACCTCAGTTAGTTTAGTTAAACGCTCCATTTTCACCTCGTCTGAAAGTGTGTCCCAGTTGCTTGGTGGTTGCCAGTCTGGAACAGCATTACGCATTGTCGCAAATGCTATACGCTGTTTGTAAGCTACCTTGTCTGCCAAGGTGCTGTTTTCGTTGGTCATGTCTCCAAGGAGCATGAACATCTTCATTGCATCTATACTCATAATAAAATAAATTTAGTGGCTTTCGCCTGATTAAGAGAGTAGGAAAACTCCTACCCTTTCGACTACTAAAGTCTCATCAGTTAATCTAAAGTTCGACAAATGTAAAACTTAATTTCGACATATCCAAATATACTATGCATGCATAGTAAATTTACTTCCAACCATTCTCTAATTTAATTTTCTGCCACCACGTTAGCTGTTGGTATTCTAATTCTGTGTAGATATGCACTCTATTTTTCTGGTCCACGATTGCGTGTAGTCCAGTCGGCAGAATTTTGTGTTGCTTAATTTTCATAAGTGCCCTCCTATCTTGTCTACTTCGTATCTGTACTCACATGGTTGGTCTTTGTCTGTCCAGTTATAGTCAGTGTCCATTCCAAAACCATACTCATAGTCAGTGGCTCTCATCTGGTCTTCGAGTTGCTCAACCCATAACTCTTCGTGTTCATTCACGTAGTCTTGTACATCAAACTCATCAACAGAATCTGGTATTTCGATTTCGATTGTTGCTACTTTGTAGTACACATTTCGCTGTAAAATTTTTACTTTCATAATAAATAATTTAATGATTAAGACAGCTATGCAAATAGATTGCACAACTGTTTCGGATACTGAATCCTCATCAGTTAATCTTTACTTTCATTATAAATTATTTAATTGATTAATACTCTCTGAGAAATCTACTCCAGCTATCAAGTTATTATCAAAGCAATAGTGTTCCATAACATCTCCATCACTATCTAAGATATCATAACAACACTTATCACAAGTTTTGTACTCTGTGGTATGCGTGTTTAAATTTAGTTTATTGTTTTTCATAATATCTTCCCATTTTGTTAATTGTTTATTAGTTCATAAATTAAATCTATTATCTCGCCATCTGTGGCTCTCTCGCCATCAATTTCTATTAGATGGTTAATGGCTTCGATGACCCTCATCATGCCAAATCCCTCTGCTATCTCTCTTGAGTTACCGAGGTCTATTAATTTTTCTGCTTGTTCTTTCATCGTTAATATTTTTTAGTTGTTTATAATTTAGCATTAAGAATATACATGACCAAACTCTTCCAGTTTTTCTTTGGCTTCATGGTACATGCGTAGGTATTTTATACGCATCTGAAGGTGTTCAATATCCTTGAGTCCGAAGGCATCTTCGTCTGGACTTTCGTCCAGAGTTTCTTGATAACCTTGGATATCATAGTAGTTCCAGTCGTAATTTTTATCGTCTGGATATCCGTTGTTGAGGTTGAAGTATTCCACTATCAACTTCTGTGCTTTGTGGTTTGCTTTCATCTTAAATTGTTTTATAAAGTTCGTGTAAATTTCCCACTGGGTTATCTGCTTTAGCTAGTGCTTTACGCTTCATGTCGGCAGTCAGTCGTTTTATCCCATTGCTTTCCTTGTAGGCACGAAGATAAGTTCTTTCTTTGTCCTCAATCAAGTCACCCACTAACTTCTGCATGCATGACCTAAATCGGTAGGACTCCCACGTTCTGTTGTAGTATCTTACCTTGGATTCAGCAATAAAGTTTCCGTTAGCATAAAGTTCAGACTTGTGTCCCCATGCTCGACTTGTGTCCCACCCACGACTTAATATTTCGTAAGTGATTCCGTTAATTTCTTTTGTGTGTTTCATGATGATGTTTTTAGTAGGCCGAAGGAACGAATACTGGTAGGCCTTGGTTAAAATTATAATCTACTTCCATAAGTTCAGCAAACATCTGGCTTAGCTCTACAGCTACCTTTGTTAGCTCTGGATTACCTTGCCAGTTGTGTATGGTGCAGTCGTTCTGGATGCTACCAAGCATCCCACCCCCAAGGTAGTTGCAATAGGTTGTCATCTTCTGGTCATCATAGCCAAAAGGAGTTAGGCTAATTTCAATACCACCACCTCGTGATGTAATTTTTTCTCTTAAGATTTCAAATTGTCTCATAATAATAATTTTTAATGATTAAGACCACCTGTGAAGGTGGTTTCGACTATTGAAGTCTCATCAGTTAATCTTCGATGTGCTCAAGAATTTCATCTATCGCATACTCAATCCATTCGTACTCAAGGTCATCAACGTATATGATATACTCTTCATCAGTCTGGTGATAATTGTCTTTTATAACCTCTTCAAGTCGTTCAGATAGGTCGCTGTCATAGTAGAAAACATCATCCTCAATATTCAATTGTGTATCTGGCTCATGTGCCACGAAGACCTCATAACCATCAGCAGTGCTCTGGCTATAGATTGCATAGTCTGGTCTATTGTAGTCATCAGTCAATTTAAAATTGAAATGGTCTTGTACTTTTTTTAATTTACTTTCGTAGTTCATAATGTTCTAATATTTTGACAGAATTTCTCTGTCGTTTTCTAATTGCTTTTCACTTAATGCGTTCATCATTGGTGTCGTGTCTTTATCCCACGAATAAAACTGACTGTCGTTTGTTTCGTCAATACATCTTATTGATGTAACCTCGCTTGAAAGAAATTTGTCTCTCTCAATAACATCGAGAACCCTAATCCAATCATCCGTCATAACATCTAATATAAATCTTGCCATAATTTTAGTTATTAAATATTCCAATTGTTTTGTACCCTCTGGACTCCATAAAGTCTATGTAGTTGTTTAGGTGTTGTTCGTCATTAAATTCTTTTGTTATAGTCTTGTACGTCTTGTACCAATGACTTTTCATAGATAGTGTTTTTGTTATCATAATTATAAATTTTAAGATTAAGACTGCCTTTCGGCAGTTTCGACCTATAAGGTCTCGTCAGTTAATCTTCTTGGTCTTCGGTTTGTGTGTAGAATTCTGCATGCTCATGGCAGTCACTACACAGGGAGTCACTCAACCACGATGGTGGTGCTCCACAACAATTGCTGTATGTACTCATAATTATCTTTTTGTTTTAGTTATTAAATCGTTTACTAACATTTCATAGGTTTCACCCATTTTAGCAACAACATCGTATTTAACGAAATTTTGTACTTCTCTTATATATTGCTCTTCACATTCAGTTTTGTTTCGGTTTTTAAAATACTCTATAGTATCATTATTCCATTTAACGTCCATAATTTTAGTTTTTAATTGGTTTTTCGTACTCGGTATAACTTATCATGTCATGGTCAAACTTATCAAAGTTATTTAATGCCCATACATGAGCATTTTTATAGGTTTTAAAATACTTTCTTTCAGTTTTAAAACCATTGTCCTTGTTCATAAAATCTATGTAAACTTCGTTTCTCATAGCTCTATTTCGTCATTGGTTAACCCTTGGATTAATGCCTGTCGGTTTTTATAATCTGCTCTGTACCATGCAGTCTTAAAATCTCCTGTAGCTACGGCTGACATAAATCCACCTGTAGAGTTTAGCTCTCGTTGTTTTGTTTTTATGCCAATGTTCTCATCTAGAATAATGTTAGCTGTGCTCACACATGAGCCGTTATCTGAGTAGTTAGCGATTGCCACTAACATCGTGTAGTTCTTGTAGGTTACTCCTTCTGGAAGATATCCGTTTGAATAGCCTGTTTTTAATTGAATTTTTGTTGTCATAATAATAATTTTTTAAGATTAAGACGGCCAGAGGCCGTTTCGTCCTATGAGGACTCATCAGTTAATCTAGCTACCGTATAGTCCAAAGCTGTTAGGTGCTCCGTTTGTGATAAGGTCAACTACTAGCAATGGAAGTGTTAAGCATACCAGACTAAACAGCCCTAGTGATACTGCATAGCCAATTTTTTCGCTTAAAACATTTGTGTTTCTGTACTCTTTGATGATAGTTTTCATAATAATAGTTTTTGTGGCTTTCGCCTGATTAAGACGGCCTGTGGCCGTTTCGACTATTGAAGTCTCGTCAGTTAATCTTCGATTTTGTTATTTAATTGCTCTATAGCAATAGTTATTTTATCTACTAATTTTTGATGTTTGTTTAATCCTTCATCAGTAAGTAATGCTTTGATATCTTCAAGTAGTGTTATAGTATTCATTAGTTATCGGTTTTAAGATTATTAATCTTCTTGTGGTTTTATTGAGTAAATTTCTAATACTTCATATCCTTGGTCTTCAAGGATTTCTTTAATTTCGACTTCATCATCTGTTGGTAGGTCATACATATTCATAGAATATGCACTACCTACAGCAGTGAACATGCATTGATAATACTTCATAATAATAAATTTTAATGATTAAGACGGCCTGTGGCCGTTTCGGATAATAAATCCTCATCAGTTAATCTTCGATGTGTCCCCAGATTCCCATCTGCTGTAGCGTACCGAGTATCTGGTGCGTTTGTTCTTGAGTTTTGCCCTCGAAGTCACTTTCGCAAAGTGATAGGCAGTAAGCGATGATTTCCAGTTGTTCTTTCGT